>Ga0308166_1001355_pt1 | contig 26298 bp, 26 predicted proteins | sample PhyCR2_2_FD_202137 | JGI IMG/M metagenome (GOLD analysis project Ga0308166, IMG submission 202137) | Phyllosphere microbial communities from UC Gill Tract Community Farm, Albany, California, United States - DLSLCC.R2 | ecosystem: Host-associated > Plants > Phyllosphere > Unclassified | place... | reverse complement strand
TTAATAAAACTACCACAAACATTAAAGATAAATGATTACAAACCTATAATATCTATTGTTTCTTTTAACATTTAGTTGGCGGCTATCCAGATATAGAATATAATAAACTAATTCATTTTATCTGGATATCACTATGCCAAAAGAACTCAGTATTAGTAAAAGATTAAAACAGCAATTCGAACAACTTTCAGAAATTCCTATTTTTGAAGAAAAAGTTTCTTTAAGTAAATCCGCTCCAGGTAGAGATTACCATTCTTATCGTGATGGAAAATTCCATATCAAAAAAGGAGTCGTTAACGATCAGGTCATTATTTTCCCCGTTCAGGACAAACAATTATCAATAGGTTTTACTATTAATAACCCTCATGATATTGAAAAAGCAGAAATTCTTGCGAGCTGTAAAATTCATAATAAACATGATCCTCAAGGGGCGGCTGTTCACATTTATTCAGACCCTATGAATTATGAAAATTTTAAAAATAAATTAAACTTATTTATTATAAATCTTAATGAAAATCATGGACTGAAAGATTCTCTGGATGAAGCTTTTTCTATTAAAATACCAGACTATAAAAACTTACAAAATTATGTAATTGATTATATTTTTGCTCATGGTGGTAATGAAGGTAAACTTGCTTTTATGGATAGCTACATTCAGGAGAAAATAAGCACAACTAAAGATAAAATTAATAATGTAAATAGTGTTTTTACTAAGAATAATAAAAAACACACATCTCTTGTTTCTGTTGAAGATCTTGAAACACAGATTAAAGAAACTGAGGAAAAACTGGCATTCCTGAAAAACCAATTAGTTTTAAAAAATAAAGAACAATCTCAACAGCCTGAAACACTGGAAGATTTGAATAAAAATTTGAAGAAATTTAAAGAAATTGAAGATATTATTCGCGGCGGTATGTATGCTTCAGAAAGCGAATATAAATTTAAACTGGAAACAGTTCAAAGAAAAATGGGAGTTTCTCTTGAAGCTATTTTTTCTGAGAATCAAAGAGATAAACTGTTAACTTTCGTTCATGACAACAATAATATTCAACTTTCCCGAAAAAAACGAATTTAACTCTTTAAAGTAAAAAGAGAGCTACACTCTCTTTTTGTTCTACAATCTCTTTTTGATGCTGACTTTTTCACTTTCAGATAATTCTTTCAATTGATTATTCAAAATTTCTGTTTCGGCTTCTCTTAAAGCCTCTCTATACATTGCAAAATCTATATGCTGGTATGGCAGTGACTTTGAACGTAATTCTAGTATCTTTTTAAATTCTTCATCATTCAGACATCCTTTAGCAACAACAGATTGTTTAAATAATTTAACCATTACTTTATCATTACAGCGACTATTGGATATAGACTTTAAACCATTCTCAGAAGGTTTATAATTACTTTCTTCTAAAATGACATGCATTTTATCCGTTGGGGCACGATAGGTAATATCAAGACCTTTATCATTCACCAGATTGCAATCTATACCTTTCTCAATGGCATAGCTTAACTGCGGTGCTGAGAGGGCAAAAGCACAGTTTTCTCCTTTTTTATTAACGACATTTAAATCCACACCAAAATCATCTATCAACTTTTTAAATGTTTTCATTTTTGATGAATATCTGGCACAATCCCATAAAATGGTATTACCTTCTTTGTTTATTACATTTAGATCAATTCCAGCATTGTAAAATATTTCCAGCTTTTTACTGTTATGAGCCTGATCAAAAATGATTGTTTTTCCAGCTTTATTTACAATGGAATAATCTATATTATTTTCTATTAATATTTTCGCTGAATCTGAACTTGCGCAAAACAAAGCATTTTCACCTTCGTTATCAATGTGGTTAATATTGACACCATACTGGATTAATAATTCTACTTTGCCTGCACTCGAACAAAAAAGAGGATTTCTATTGTGAATATTTATCTGATTAGGATTCACACCTTTTTCAAGTGCTTTTTTTACTACTTCCAATGAACCTTTTTTAAATAAAATATTCTCTTTATCTTTATCGATATGATGCACATTAATCCCAGATTCAATCAAGAAAATTGATTTTGCTGTATTCAGACGACCAGTAAAAAGAGCATTCTGGTTTAATCTATTCACTTGATTTATATTAATTCCTAAATCAACAAACATCTTTGCTTTTTCGGGAGTCGCATAAAATAAAGCATTTTGACCTTGTTTATCTAAATGATGAATAGATAAACCTTTTTCAATCAGCATCCTACAGACTTCTATATCCTTATTCCACATTAATGCATTAACACCAAAATTATCGGTATGATCCCACTTTATACCATATTTAATCAATAACATCGCTTTTTCATAATTTGCTGTAAAAAGAGCATTTTTGTCTGCATTAAATAAGTGATTTATATCTCCACCGTTATCAATAAATTTTAATAATTCTTCCTCTGTAGTTAAATTCTTCAAATTTATCTTAATCATCATTAAATCCTCTTTTTAGGTAATGATACACTCTCACTGCTTGTTAATACAAGCTTTAGTTTCTCTTTTTCAAGATAAGATTCAAATGCATCTCCTGACTGAGAAAATCTGTCATTCAGGTATTTTTTTATTACTTTTTTGTCATAATCGTAATAATTCATATTAATATTCTCATCAGTGGAATAATCGATGATACTTTTTTTATCAAGCACTTCTGACTTTAATAAATTTTCATTATTTTCATTTAAATAATTTAACAAATGAATAAATAAAATTCTTTCATTATTTATTTTTGTTATTGATTCTAAACCTTCATAAACCTTTTCAAATATGACATTTTCAAATTCTTTTTTTACTCCTTCCAAAACAGCATATAGAGGAGGTCTGAAGTTAACTGAATTATCATCACCAATTACCATAACAGGGGATAATAATTCAGGATTTTCAGAAAGGAAAGAAGCATATTTATTTTTAAAGTTACTTTCACTTATTATTTTAAAATAATCAAAACTTCCTCGGGGGCTTAAATCTTTTACGATGGCCTTTATAAAAACATCCTGTATAAAACTTTTTAATTCAGGCTCTGTTTGATAAATGCTTGCTAAAACCTCATAATGTTTAGGATCACCTTGTTTCAAGAAAACATCATAATTTAATCTCATTATTGCCCAATTACTGGAATTTAAAAGATTGTTGTCTCTTAAAAGACGTTCTTTTCGTGAATTCAAATAATGCATCAAGAATATTTCAGCATCATATTTATTATTTTTATTCGCTGTTTCTCTTAAAACTTTATATAAAACTTCAGCAAGTAAAGTATATTTATTTTCTTGATCCATATCACTATTTTTAAGACTCAAAATATTATCAAAAATAAGATACATTTTATCATCAGAAACCTTACTCCCAATAATTACATTATCGAACCTGGAAGCATCTCTTAAAATTGATATACTGTTGCTTTTCAAAAACTTTTTATTACATAAATCTTCAATGGTTATTTTCATTTTAAATCCTTTTTTTATTTACATTAAAATCCTGATTATTTCCCGGAGCAAGTGCATTTACTATTTCTGTTTTTTCTATATATATTTTTTGTCTCGCTATGAATTCTTTTTTTATAACCTTATCAGACATATTTACTAACATTATATTCAACAAAGGAGAATTGGATATTCTTTCAAAAGTTTTTTTATTAGTTAAATGTTGTGTTTTTTTCATCATTTCATGGATATCAAATTCAGGAGAAGTTCTGTAATGTACAAGATTTAGTAAGGAACTTAAATCCTTTAATTCCTGAATGCAATTCTCATTCTGAGCTATTTTCTCTATAATTTTTACAAATGAAGACGGGCTGCCTGATTGAGTAAATAAAACAAAATAGTTTTTGAAACTATCATTATCCTCATCGGTTAGCTGATTAAATAGTGCGAGTTGCTCTTTTTTATTCCCCACTAATTTTTTAAAACCTATACTATCTTCATAAAAAGAGTAGGAGTCATTTATAAATTCATTTCTTATTCGTATTGGGTTTTTTACAAATAAAGGGAAATGCTTATTTTCAAGGTAACTACTATCATTGATAGTTTGAGCAAGTAATCCCAATACTTTTCTATTTACACTTAAAAAGCCCGTTTCAAACATTTTATCAAATAAATTAATATGGTTCTCTTTGCAATAATTTATAATTTCTGGAGTTAAACTTTTTATAAAAATTTGAGTCAATTTTTTTCTTTCTGTTTTAGTCCTACTATTTTCAATGTTTTTCATAAAAAAACTAAAAACATCTTCATTATTGTTATATGAATCACAGACTCTTAAATGCCAGTTCTCCAGTGAAAAAAGCAATTCATAAATATTTTCTCTTGCTGCGCCTAAATTAATGTGCTTTAAAGCCACATTAAAAAAAATGTTTTTATCATGTTCATTAAGATTGTTTAAAACTTTTTTATTATTAGTAAAAATGTTCAATTCATTAAAATTAAAGAAGATATCATCAAGCAAAATATTATAGCTATAAGCACTTCGAGACCTGATAGGATCAGCCTTAAAAAGACAATCAGTATGCTCCCTGAATATTTCGTCAGACAATTTATTTTCTTCAATTCTACTGCTTGAGAATGATCCATTAACGATTAATGAAAAAAGCAAGACAGGTTCAAGCTTCTTCTTTATTATATTGAAGATTGTTTTTGAATATTGAATTTTATTCTCTCGATCCGCGATAGCTATTCTTGTTGTTCTTGTCAATAAATGTTGAACTTCAGTTTTTGACTTTTCCAAAAAAAGATCTTTTATATCATTAGCACTCATCTCATTTATTATATCTATAACTGATATTGCTGTAGACTCTTTGTAGCCTGAAACCAAATCTTTCAATAATTCTTGCAGCTTTTGTTGAGTATCTTCCATATTTTATTCCTTTAAAATCTTTCATTTATTATATCAAAAAAATCAGCAAACAAATATGATTTTGTCTATTTTTTGTTATAATTGTTTATAGCTAAACAATGGAGTATTTTTCATGCACAACTTTTATAATATTTTAAGACCTCGCAACCCTACTGAAGATATTTTACTTTCTTTTTTTGATAACCCAAAATTATTTACACAACATATTGATTTTATTAAAGGAAATAAAATATTATATATTGATGACACTCTGCTGAAAAATAAACACATATCTTACTTTATTTCTCAGCTTCCTGTATCAATGATTGAAAACAGAAAAATCCATATAGATGATCTTTTTTGTGCTGTTATTGCCTCCAATATTATAAAACCTGACTCTCCTTTAATTTCGCAATATCTTGATAACCATTTAGCACAAGATCCTTTAAAAATACTTGGCACCATTCTTAGCTTTAATGAATTCAGAGAACACTTTAAAAATTCACTTGATTATAATGTTGTAAATGATAATGATGAGAACTTGCTTTTTATTTTTAAAGAGGGAGTTACTGAAGAGTACCATTATCACAATAAATATAATATCTTGAATTTTATTCAATACCAATTTCATCTTGGTTTATTCAACATTCACCAACTTGATAAAGAAGGGTTTCCTTTTTTTGTAGACTGCAACCTTCATGATACTAATCAACAACAGAAATACAAGGAAATCCTAAGTGCCGTAGTCGATAATAACCATTATAGTGAGGAACATGTTAAATTACTCAATTCAACTATTCTGAGAAGATTTTCAGAAATCTTATATTTTATTCCAGAAGAAAAATTCATTTTCCCTGACTTAGATCCATATGCAGCTTTATACGGTGAAAGAAATCCCTCTCTTAGAAAAATAATAAATTCTTCATATATACATATGGATTATGTAGAAGCATTTTTTAAATTTAAACCTGATGGATACAATTATGTTGCGGACCCTGAAAATCCAGAAAACATTATGCATTTGCTTGCAAAAACAGATAAAGAAAGAGAGTTTACCATCCTTTTATTTTCTAAAGATATTGACCTTAATCTTCAGAACAAAGATGGAGACACTCCGATTCATCTCTTGGTAAAAGAATTCAATTCTGATATAAAAAACATGCCTTTTATCAGTCAAATTGCTTATATTATTAATTCTGATAAATGTGACTTATCTTTGAAAAATAAAGAGAGATTAACTGTCAAAGATATTATTTTCTCAATCCCTGATAGCCCTCTTGTTAAAATCTATGCTGAACTTGAAAAAAAGATATTACTTTCTTCTGTAGACTTATCCATTAAAAATTCGGATTATAAAATAGAAAAGAAAAGAATATAATAAAAAAGAGCTGACAGGCTCTTTTTTATTTACAATCGATTTTTTATTTCCTTATTATCCCCAGGATCTTTATTTATATTTTTTAATAGTGCCACTTTTTCAACATAAGATTGTAAGATAACGAATTCTTTATATATTTCTGGAAAATCTTTCATCATCTTTTCTTTAAAATCTTCAGGTTTAATTGAGTAGGTTTGCATATAATAGCCTGGGCATGTTTTCATAATATATAACATACCAAAGTCATAAATATTAGTTGGTAAATTAAAGTCGCACATCTTCAGTATATCAGCATTTTCACTAACCAGATTTTCAATAATTATTTTATTACTCTCTTCACCTTTTTTTAAATCATAAGAAAGACAAGAAGAAAGATCTTTAAATAATATTTGTAACAAATTTTGCTTTTTTAAATATTCTATATTTTCAGGAGTATTATAATAATTGAAAAAATCAAGTCTATGATTTGTCATAACACTCATATATGTTGTTAACCTTTTTTCATTATCAAGATCTGTTTGATCAAAATAAGGAAGGCGATTTTTTTGTTTATTTCTAAAAATAATATTTATATAAGCTTCAAAATTAGGATGTTCTAAAACAGGTTCCTGTAATATATATCCTTTTTTGTACATAGTATCTATTATCTTTAAATCAAAGGTTATTTTTGTTTTTATATAAACACTTAATAAATTATCACCATCTTCAGACACATCAGAAACAGAATACTCATCTAGGCATTTTTTAAAATACTTTTCATAGTCTTCAAGATTATTATTTTTGTTATGCCTTTTTAATGTGCTAAAAACAGATTTTTTAATTTGCACTGAATCATATCCTTCTCGTAATTGAAGGAGAACGGTCTATCTGAGATTCAGCAATAGCAGTTTCTATCACTTGTTTTTCTTTCAAAACTTCCAATTTCTTTTGTTCATGGATAAATTCCGCCTTATCTCTGTTATGGTAAAAATGTTTATCTGTTTCTGATTTATCAAAAGAATAAGCAGATAGATCTGCACCAAGTTCTATCATCCTTGTAGCAACTTCAACCGAAGCTGATTCTAGAGCATTATAACCTTCGTTATTTTTAGCATTAACATCTGCTCCCGCTTTAACTAATATATCAACCATTTCTGTAGTAGTGGAATGAAACATCACAGTTTCACCTCTATTGTTTCTATGGTTTACATCCACACCAACATCAATAAGATATTTCAGTTTATCTAAATTTGGACAATTAAAGAGAGGAGTCTCATTATCTTTGTTTATATGATGTATATCTACACCTGCATCAACTAAAACTTTTGCTTTTTCTGCGGTCAATGTTCCAAATAATGCTGTTTCACCATAACTGTTTTTTTGATTAACATCAACTCCTTTACTTATAAGATAACTTGTCATTTTCGCATCTGAATTAAAAATGGCTGATTCTCCAATTGTATCCTTAACCTTCATAATATCTGAAGATAAAAAAATATGCTTAACAGGTTTAATATGACTCGTTCTGCCAGGACCTGATTTTTTCTCCAGATAGATAGAAAAATCAGCCTCGTTAATAAAAGTTAACAACTTTTTCTTGTCATTTACCCATTCACGAGTTCTGTCTCCTTTTTCTATTTCTCTCTCTTCTCTTTGAAATAAGTATTTCATTAACATATCCTCTTCATTAAAATTTTTATACATTCTTTTATTATAAGTGATATTAAATATATGTATATATTACTTGAAGAAAAGCATTGTTTATTGCTATACTTATTTTTTTAATGGAGGATGTATGCATAAAACACCATCTGAATATGTTCATGCAGAGCTAACACAAACAGTTTACACCCATGCTTTATGGGTTAAATATTTACTTTTTTCACTTATTTATAGCGCTTTTTTTCTCTCAAATGAAATTTTCCTGAATAAAGAAGTTGAAGTGCTGGCTCATATTTTTTCAGCAGTCATGGCTGTGATTGTAGCAGATTACTTTAGTAATGAATTACTTATCAGTATTATTAAGAAAGCAAGAAATTCAGGAAAAGAGGATAGTTATATTTTCAATAAAGAAACATATTTATACCTGACTCCAGTTATCTTCTTATCATTTCTCAACATTTTCTTTGGTATTTATTTGATTAATCCAGGATTTTTTAACATTCCTGATACTTTTCACATCGGCATTTTCTTTGCTTTGACAATAGGCTTATATATTCTTATCAGATTTTCAATTAATGCTTTTATTTCTTCTTTAAAAAAATAAAGCTTAATGTGACATCAAAACAATAATAAAAAAAGAGGCTTAGAGCCTCTTTTTCTTTGACGGTGTATTTTGAGCACTGAAATCAAAACTGTTGTTTATCACCTTCGCTTCTATCATTGAGACAAAATAAGGAACAATTTCATTTTTTACATCATCTTCTACCAAAGCAGCCTGATAAAAAAGAGTAGATGTTTTAAGATAAAGCATTCTTTTTATATACTGTTGAGCTGAAGGTGTTTTTACATAATTATGAAGTTCTTTGAAAGATGGATCAGCAAGTAATTCTTTTTCTTTCAAAAAATCAAGCAATACAGAAATATTTTCAGCAAAAATCCTTATTTCTTTTAAGGAATAAGGCTCTTTAGCAGTGGTTATATTAAACTCAATTTCATTTTTGAATAATGCTTTGAATACATCTTCTGCTGTTAATTTAGTATCAATTTTTGCATCAAAATTATGAGCAACCATTTGAGCTTTAAATAAAACAGGAATGCCCAGTAATTTTTTTAGAAAATTAATATTTGCGATTTTACTTTTAGCGGATGGTTTACCATATTTATAAATACCAAAGTTTTCGTTTCTATATAACTTTGCACTCAGCTTTCGCCATTCCGAAATATCTAATGATTTGGCTTGTAGTGTAAATCCTTTCTTAACAAACTCTGAAAACATATCGTTCATAAACATAGGTTCATTATCGAATGTTTTTTTCAAATAGGCTGAAAATAAACTATCGACTAAAGCTCTTTCTTTAGCGGGGACACTATCCATATTTTTATTGAGGAAACGGTTCAGTTCCGGTATATTGTCTTTATAATATAAATCTTTTACAAGCTTGCGGGTAATTTTGTGTTTTTCAGCCTCATCTTCCTCATCATCAAAGTTATGCAAAAGTCCTTTGAACGGGTCTGTCATGCTCATAGTAAAATCCTTCAATTTGTTATTCAAAACTGTTGATATTTTAACTCATATAGATTATATTATCAATTAATATGTATTTATTAATACAAAAAGAAAAACATCTATGCAGCAGAAAGCTTTAAAATGTCTAGACAAGCTTTCTGCATTTTGCTATTATGTTTCCTATAGACAACAGAGAGAATCAATTGTGATTCTTTCTTCTTTGAGGTGATGATTATGAAAAAAAATATTACTGTTGAAAAATATGTTCCTCAGGCTAATCGCACTGTTAAACTGCCAGAGCATCTGCATCCCTCAGAACGATTAGCTCGTAGTATTGTCAAATGGATGGATAATCGTGGACAAGTTGCACCAAGTGTTATCCTTGCCCAAGGTCTTTATTTGTCTCGTGTAACAGAGAATGATGAACTTCCCGTTGAGTTTGTTCGCTCTCATGTAAAAACACTGGATAAAGACGTTAAACTTATTCGTGAAATTATGGAAGAGTTTAAGAAGCCTGGTGTTGATCGTGTTAAGGTTCTATCTGTTGTGTTTAAATTCAACTGGGCAGATAAAAAGCCTGCTAAAAAGACACAGATGAATCGTAATGCTAAATATTCAGGGAAGCCTGAATATAAAAAGACTTCAAAGAACCATTCATCTTAACATACGAATCAAAGAAACTAAGGCTGCTCTTGCAGCCTTTTTTATTTTTACCTGACACAACAAAGAGTAAAGCTAATTCTATAATGGACTAAATATCTAAATAAAAAAAGAGCCGCAGCTCTTTTTTATAATTAACTTTTCAAATCAACATACGACGCAAACAGTTTTTCTTTTACGATTTCTTTATCTACCTTTACACCCGAAATTTCATGAGGAAAATCTTCATAATCAAATGCGCGAGTAAATCGGTCCATATACACTAAAAACTCAACAGCATCTGCTTTTGAATGACTTTGGACTAAATCAATTGCTTTGAAAGGTATTTCTCTTTCTTCAAGAACTTCTTTTAATCTGTGGGCGATATTCAGCAATTTTTTATTATTTAAAGTATCTGTATGTGGCCATTTTTCGACACCAATCATTTTTTCTTTATTTACTTTAATTATTTTTTTATTAAACATAGCTGCACCTTTGTGTGTAATGAATTAATGAGGAAAGATGTATACTCTACACAAATATACACTTTTTTTCAATTAATTTTTTAGTACACATAAAAAAATTTTTGGTATTAATTATGTTTTGTTCACTTAAAAAAATAAAAAAGCACCGGATGGTGCTTTATAAAATTATAATGTTATCAATTCTTTATTTTAGCCAAATTGATATCAATCAAATTTATTTCTGCCTTATAAATATCAAACAGGTTTGGATCTATATTGTGATTGCACTTTTCCTGAAGTGATTTTTTATATTCATTTAATGCAGCTAAATATTTCTCTAAATCATTATAATTATCATTGTAAAGAACAGTCTCTTTTTCTAAAATATCATCAAACACTTTAATATAGTTCGACAGTAAAGGGTTGCTACCGTATAAACTTTTCAATATTTTTACTGGATTCAAAATTTCTTCAAGTGCAATTGCAATTTTTCTCATGCTATTTCGCCTTTTTGCTAAGAAAGGAGGCTTGCAGTCTCCTTTCTTGATTCAAGAATGAAGATTATTTTTTATTAATCAAGCAAAATCATCTTCATAATCGCGCTTATCCTTTCGTTGTGGTTTTTTATTTTTTGGTTTGCTTTTTTCACCATGATAGTCATTTTTGCCATCTTTTTTTGACTTTTTGAACTTCTCTACGGTAAGGCCTGATGAACCTTGCATTTTTATTACCTCTTTTTATTACTGTTTATACTAATTGTTCTTTTATTAGTCGGAAATATAACACAATCTTAAATGATAAGTCAATGTTACTGTATTAAATTATTTATTCAGGATTTATCATCAATCCAGACTTTTTTACCATTGGTTACAACCACAAATGGTCCTACATCTTTTTTCCTTAAAGAAGAATTGTTTTTGTTTTCCATAAAGATACTTTTTAATAATTCTTCAAACATCTTACCACTATTAATGGAAAAACCTTTTTCTTTTAAATAATAACAAATAAGATTTTTCTGACGAACCTTACTTAACAAAAGAATTTTTTCAAGATTAAGAGCTTCTTTCCCTTTATACAGATCTTTTACTTTTACTAAATCTTCCTGAGCGATTTCAGCAATGAGTTCTTCATTCTCCTGTGCTTTCACAGATAACTGATTAATAACATGGATAGCATTAGCCCAACGTTTTTCAATCAACGGAATTACTTCATTTCTGAGAAAGTTTCTGGAATATTTACTATCACTGTTGGATTCATCTTCAACCCAGGATAATTCATTTTCAACAGCATATTTTTCGATTTCTTTTCGGGTAGTATCCATCAATGGACGAACAATATTACCTTTTCCAAAAGCACGAGTAAAAGGAATACCAGAAAGACCTTTAAGGGCTGTTCCTCTAAACAAACGGAATAATACTGTTTCCATATTGTCATTTTTGTGATGACCCATAAAAATAAGATCACCTTCACTCATATTGTCCTGAAAAACCTGATAACGATATTCGCGGGCTTTTTCTTCAATAGCTGAAGTTTCAGTCATATTCAGACGAGCAGTAACAAGTTCAACACCAGGATAGCGACTGACAATACCTTCAGCAGCTTTTTCCCAGGCTTCAGCATTTTTACTGAGTCCGTGATTAACATGAACGACTTTTATTTTTTTATTATCAGGTTTAATCTTATAAAGAACATCTAAAAGCAGGCGAGAATCCACACCACCAGAATAAGCAATAACCCAGTCACCGTTATCCAGTGAAGCGACTTTACCCAGATTCTCTTTTACACTTTTAATTAACATTTTAAATTACCCTGATTTATTCAATAAAATAATTATAGCAAAATACCTTCATTAAGTACAATGATTTTTTCCTTTAAAAACAGGACAAATCTTTGGTAAACAATATGATAAAAAAGCTTATTTGTTGCTATATGTGGCTAAATGTGCCATAATCCATATTGAATATTTTATAAAAAAATGAGGAATACCCTATGACCCGTTATGTTATTCACGATTATGAAACTTTTGGTAAAGATACCCGAAAAGACAGGGCTTCACAATTTGCAGCCGTTGTCACTGATGAGGAATTTAACATCATCGAAAAGCATGAGTTTTTCTGTAAACCTATGCTGGATAACCTTCCCAGCCCTGAAGCTTGTTATGTTACAGGAGTTACCCCTTTAGATATTATTCATTATCAAAAAAATCCAGAAAAAACGGTTTTAAGCGAATATGAATTTTTCCATCGTATTAATGATATTTTTAGTGTAGACAGGTCGTGTGTTTTTGGCTACAACAATGTCAGATTTGATGATGAAATGTCCCGACATGGTTTTTATCGTAATGCTATTGCTCCGTATGACAGAGAATTTAAAAACGGCTGTTCTCGTATGGACATGATCACAATGGTAAGGATGTTTGCTTTTCTTTACCCTGATGAAATTAATACTAAAAATGAAGCAGGTGAAGTTAGTTTTAAATTAAGCGATCTTGCAACAGCTAATAATTTTAAAATGGAACATGCTCACGATGCTTTTTCTGATGTTGAAACAACATTAGAGCTGGCTAAATTTATGAGAAATAAACATCCTGATTTTTGGAATTTCTGGGCAAATCGAAATAATAAAAAAGAAGTGCAAAAGATTCTTGATAATCATTTAAAAACCACACCTTTTTTACCTATTTTAGCACATTCCACTTATTTTGGTAAAAATAATCAATATTTTAAACCTGTTGTTTGTTTGGGGAGACAATCTTCAAACCCTAAAGATCCAGATTATGCAAACTATATTTGTATTGAAATTGAAAATGTTGAACAACTTGAGAAATTGTTTTCTCTACCAGTAGAAAAGGTTAAAAGTTTACTTTTTGCTAAAAAAGAAGAACGTGAACAAGAAGGCATTGATTTTTCAATTCCTATTCATACCATTAAAACAAATCAACTCCCTGTGTTTATAACACCTGACATGATGAATGTAGATAACATGCCTTTTAAATTTGATGTTCCTTCTGTTAAATCTTTTATTAAAGAAAGCAGACCAGAATTTAAAGAAGTGTGTGAATACATCAGAAATAATTACTCTAATATTAAAAGTTATATCCTTGAAGTTGTCAGCAATAAAAAAGAATTTGATCCGTGCATTGATTCTGATTTAGGTCTTTATTCGTCTGAAATTGATCTTTTTAAAGATGATAATGTAAAACAGTGGATGGCTCACCTTAATTATAATATTTCTATGAAAAAGATGATCGGTTATTTTAATGGAGAATTTTATAATCATGAACCCCTGCTGGAACAGTTTGCTAAAAGACTTATTCTTCGTAATTTTATGAGCGAATTAAAAGAAGAATGCCGAGCTGCGAATAATGGCTCCTTGTGGAAATCTATCATTGATGACTGGAAGCAAGAGTGTGCAGATAAGATCAGAAATGGATATGTCACTAACAAAAAGAGACCTCTTTTTATGCAGAATGTTCTCTCAATTAATGAAGAGCAATTCTTAAATACGCTTAAAGAATATGCAGAATCTGATGATACTCTTAAGCAGAAAATTGCAAAAGATTTGACAGAATACCATGCAAAACTGGTAAGTTTTTTTCCTCAAAATAAACCTGAAGAAAACTCAACAAGAAAAATCAATCCTTAATTAATAAATCATCATTTTTACAATACTTATACAAAAAAGGAGGCTTATGCCTCCTTTTTATCAATCTCTTTGTAAAAACCAGCCTGTTAACGACATTCTTTCCTTTTTAGAAACCAAAACTTCATGAAGAATTTTATCTGACAAAAAACAAACTACGCTACCGCCCACTGGCTCTGTAATAATATCTCCTTCATCGAGATGAAGCTTCAACTCACCACCATCTCCTGTTTTCCAGTCTGGATTAAGATAACAGATAAAGGTAACTGCACGCTTTGACGAGTTTTTAAAACGATCAAGGTGAGCTTTATAAAAACTTCCCTCTGGGTAAATTGCAAAATGGCACTCATATCCATCCAGACCCATGAAAAGTTCCTGGTTAATTTTACTTTTAACTTCATTTAGTAAAGACTGATACTGCTTAACAGCAATATTAGTTTCATCCTCAGAAAGCCAAGCAATTTTATCAGAGCGAATATTTTCTACAATTGTTTTATTTTGCCCAGAGCCAATTGCGGCCTTATGAAAAATACCTGAATCACTTCTTTCCCGACATACCAACTGAAGTTTTTTTACTAACTCCTGAGAAACAAAGTCTTTTTGATAAAACCAACCTTTTTCGACAAGATTATTTACAAGCTGATTTAACTTTTCCATCTTTCACCTTTGTTTGTTTACAATTACAGAAAACAAAGGTAATATATCACTACCAATTAGCATATTCCAGTGATTTTTTCTTATTAATAAATTTTAAAATACTTAAAAACTTCTGTAATCCATTCTAAGCTGTTTTCTTTTAAAAAATAAACTTCCATATCAATATTACAATTAAACTTGTCATAATGCTTTCTAAGTGCCTTATTTTTGATTTTAAATTACAGTTTTAAACCGACTTTCTTTTTATAGATAATCTTTTGAGATTTTTACTTGATAATCTTTAAGGTGTTTTCATTAAATAAATTATTAAGTAAATAATCTTTTTTCGCTATTTTAAATAATATATTAAGTAAATAATAAATAGGCTTTTTAAAAGTTAGTTAAGCTTATGTTTTTAATAGGAAATAACAAAAAGTCGTGTTGGCGATATCACGATAAACCGTTGCCGTTATCACTACAGTCCGTTGGTGATATCACTATAGTTGTTGGCGATATCACTATAGCCCGTTGTCGTTATCACTACACAATGTTGGCGATATCACTATACAATGTTGGCGATATCACGATACCTTTTTGTTGAAAAATTTCTCTCTCTATGTTATTTTCAAAAAAATAAAATAAATAAAAAGAGGTTGTAATGGCAAAAATTGTTTTTTTTACAGGTTCTGGGATAAGCCAACCAAGTGGTCTTGAAACCTTTCGGGATAATGGTGATGGAACGGGGCTTTGGATGGAGCAAAAAATTCAGGATGTTGCCACTTTTAGCGCATTCAAAAGAGATCCTCTTAATGTGCATGGTTTTTATAATATCCTGAGGAATAAAATCAATGCAGCCCAACCTAATATTGCTCATAATATTATTGCTGAGATTGAAAATGATCATGAAGTTGTTGTCATTACTCAAAATATAGATAATCTGCACGAAAGAGCGGGGAGCAACAATGTCTTGCATCTTCATGGTCACTATAACCGCTTTATTTGTCTTACATGCACACATGAATTTTCACATAATCATGACTGGAATCTGAATAATAATTGTCCATCCTGCTCTGCTGGTTTTGAAAAAGTAAGACCTGCCATCGTATGGTTCTACGAAAACCTCATTCCTGATCTATTTTCTCAGGCAGAACAGCATTGTCGTGAAGCCGATTTATTTGTTCAGGTTGGAACAAGTGCCCAGGTATTCCCAGCAGCTAAATTGATAAAACGGGTCAAAGTTCGAAGAAAGAAAGTCGAAATGAATTTATTTAAAAGTATTCCTAACAGACCTTATACATTTCATAATTATTATCTAGGGAATATTATACATGCTATGCCTGAATTCAGGGAGGATATTCCTCAGCTTTTAGAATTGAGAGAAAAAGGTATTTTCAAGACATTCAGACATAATATTTAACATTTTAAAAAAGAGAGCCTAGCTCTCTTTTTTATTTTACCAGGTCTCTCCGCAAAGCTCCTTCCTTCAGGGAGGGGTGATCACTCATGCGGATAAAGATAGATTTTTTCAACCGTTTCAGGATACACATAAATAGAATCAACAAATAAAATATTGAAATCTCTTTTCTTTTTTTCGGTATACTGGTAAGTTTCTAATTTATTTTCAACAAAAACATACATTTCTCCCTCATGTAGATCTTGTACATTTTTCCATTTTTTATCCTGACTTTCTATTCCTTTTTGATTATAAAAGAAAAGAGGCGGGACATTCTTCATGTTGTTAATTGCTTTTAATTTTAAATAATCTGGCAATTTATAACCCCATCCTTTCATACAGATAAAAGTAGGGCTAATTTTCCCTAATCTTTCTATGATATCATTATTACATGCACTATTAGCAGCAAGAATATAGTTATTTTGTGTTGTTAATAATACATCTATCATGTTTTTTTCATCGCTTTCATTATTCAAATATAAATTAAAATCATTAAATATTATGTTTTGGTAATGATGCTTATCTTTTATTTTTTTATCGGCATGTAAAATGTTTTGACATATTATAGAAACCATATCAAACTCATTTTTGTCAGCATAAGTCAAACTACATTGAATTTGTAATAATTTTCTATTTAAAAAAATGTCTTCAAAATCTACTACAGGCTCATGACTAAACAAACATTCATAAGATTTTAATAAGTCCATTGTTTTATAAGCCTTACAGGAGATATTTATATGATTTCTTATTATTTTTTCATTTATTTCAGATGTGTATTCAATCTTACTTAAATAGTTATTTAGTTCTTCTATATTTAATTCATTGCCCAGTTTAATCAAAGTTTTTATATTTAAAAACGATTCTATGGTGTTTATCGAAACGATTTTCTTTTTAACATGATAATGCTTTATCAATGCCTGAATAACAACACCCATTTCTTTACCAAATAAATTGATAAAATAATCAGGGCTATCTACCATTGGGTTTATAGGATCAAATGTATGTGTATAAGTCTTATTTGGATAAGTCTCTTTTGATATATTTTTAGCATCTAAATATATTGTATAAAACTCTTCAAGCCTGTTGAATTTTTTAACAAAACCAAAAACATGCGCATATACAGAATTATCACTTGTTATAAATATAAAACCTTCTTTATTCTTTATATATTCATGGATAAAAGAAGTTAAACTTTCCGATCTTCCAGCTTCACAACATCCCGCTAGAGTAACGGGATATTCTTTTAAAATCCATTCTTTTTTTGGTTGCTTTTTAAATGAGAAGGTATTACTTTGTTGTTTTTCATAGCCTGCCACTATAGGTATATGCTCTTTGACTACTTTTTTAATTGCAGGTTTCTTCACATAGTCATAAAGTTCAACAGGAATCTCTTGTAGTAAATAATCTTTATTCTCAAGTAATGATTTTTTTTCATTATTTATTTTGTTTTTATCTTTTTTGTTTAGAGATAAATCTTCTTTCTCAAGATTTAATCTATAATCATACCAATTTTGGTATCCATTTATTATCGATATTACTTCTAAAGAATTGTTTAATGTAGGGACGGCAATAGCTGAGCTATTATTTTTACGAGGATCTTTCGCATATTTTAGCAAGCGCTTAGCCTGCCTTTTGGCATTATCAACTGAACTCATATTTAATTCTCCTAATTTTGAGCACTAAAATTATTTAACTTGTTTGTTTATTTCTTAAGATTATCATAGATTTTTCCATTGTGCTCTGGAAGGGCATCTGGGGTCCCAAAGAAACCATAAACGATCTAAAATAAAAATCAAATTTTTAGCTGAAGATAAGCTCAGATATTGTTTTCATTCAGATTGAATTTTAACGAATAATACAAATTATAAACGTTTTTTAATTTTCAAATCTTCATTATTTGACGAGTCAGCAATAGAATTTAAACTTTGCTTCTCATATTTTTCAGTTGCTGAAATTATCATTTTTTTGTATTTTTCTTTTTCATCAGGATGCAATATATTATTTAGTGTATAATCTATATATTTAACACCTTCTTTATTTGTAGTTAGAGCACTTAAACCATTTTCAATAAGATAAATACAATTAATGAAGGTTTGATGAAAAAGGGCATTTTCACTATCAATATCTTTCTGATGAATGTTTATTCCTGAATTGATTAATTCTTTGACTTCAGAATTATAGAAAAGTGCATTTCTGCCAATTGGATTCATATAATTTATATTCATTCCAGCTTCAACGAAAAAGTAAATTAAATAACGATTACAAAAAAGAGGTATTTCATGATTATTATCAATATGATTAATATCAACCACTTTTTTCTCGTTTATTTTTTTAAACAGAACCTGATCCTCAATATAAAAATAAATAGTTCTGTTTAATTTATCTTTTATTGTTAAATCAATTCCTTTTTCAACCAGAAATAAGGCAGATTTAAGTTCTGTTGCAAATAAGGCATTTGCTCCAAATTCATCGATGATATCAATATCTATTCCATGATTAAAAAGTATTTCTGTTATTTCTTTATTCCGCTCAAATAATGCACTCCGACCAAGTTTATTTGTATGATTAATATTTATTCCTGATTTTATTAAAAGATGCATTTTTGCTGTTGTTAAATTAATATCAGAAAATAAAGCATTTTCACCTTCATTATTAATATGATTGATATCAATACCTTTTTCTATTAATAACTCCGTTTCTTTTAGATTAGAATACCACAATGCATTTTGATTGTTTTTTACATATTTTATATTTAAGGCACCTTCTTTTATTCCTTTCATAAAAAGTTCAGTAGTTAATCCATAGAAATCAGCAGCACTATTGTAGCTGTTTTGATACGGTTTTTTAGACTGTATTTTTCTCATACCACTGACCTCGCTTTCACATTATCATACTACAACTTTGGGAATAACAACGGTTCCTTTCTTTCTGTTCACTTTAACAAGATCTTCTTCGAAATCGATATCCCAGCCTTCCAGAGTATTAATTTGATTTAGCGATTCTTTAACTTGCTTTTTTCGACCACGGCTGGTTGAATCATTGGAAAATTCTTCACCCCATGTTTTTTCAACCAGGGTTTTATAGGTTGCTTTATAAGGAACAATATTTCCTTCATTAATAACTGAAGAAAGATAAGAAAAGAGTATTTTAGATGTATCATTAGTCAATAAATTTCGCTGCTCAAGATTGATTATTACATATTGACCTGTGATCGCTTCCGCAATTCTTGGATTAATTGCAACAGCGACTTCTTCATTTTCATTATATTTTAAAGAAGCTATCAGACGAGTCACTTCGGTTTGCTTACCCTTTTTTATTGTAATGTTTGTTTTAGCTAGTCTTAATAAGCTTTCTTCTATAAACTTATAACTTTTTCCAGATGTTTGCATTCCACAATTTTTAATGATTTTGTAGAAGGTTGTGCAAAATGCAATAGAATAACCATCAGTATCTGAAAACGAGCTTATTTGTTCCCATAAATTTTTCCCTACATTTCCTGTGGAAGATTTATTAATTACACCTTGCTTATGCTGAGTCGCCATAGCAATTAAAACAAATAAGAGAGTTTGATCACGAGCATCCAGAGTTTCCATGCTTTGCACTCGTAAATTAATATTATTATAATCAAAAGAAATATCTAACATTTTATTACTCCTTGCTCCTTTCGAAACAGGTCTGAATATAGACATACGGGATAAAGCAGGGTCATGTTTAGTAAACTCGACCATTTCTTGCTGTGACATTGGATATCCTTTTTATTTGGCTTTTAACTAAAATAACACCATCTTCTTTTAGTCTTCAAATTTATTTATTTAATTCTTTTTCATAAATAGAATTCAGGTATTCTTCAAGTTTTTCCGAATGCACACTTTCACTTGAAAGTATTTTTACATTATTAAATTTTTCAAATCTTTCAATATCAGAAAGCATATCACTGTAAGTTAGTTTTTTCTTGTTTCTTAAAAAAGTACGCATTTCAGATTTTTCAAGAAATTGAGTTAAATTAATAACATCATCATTATCAATTATGTCGGCTTCATCTCTTCCCTTTATTTGATTAATCATTTTAGAAACAATGAAATTTATTCCCTTATTCAAGGGTGATAGGATAGCTTTTACACCTACAAAAATGATTATAGCGATACAGCCTAAAGTAAAAAGCATAGATAAATCATTATATAAAATAAAATTCTCAGCCATCTGCTTTATATCTAGTTTTGGAAAAACCAGATTAGTGACAATGTTTAAATAAAAAGCCATAACAGGAGGAAACAAACTAAGTTTAATGAATAATTTCAGTGAAAGTTCAGTAAAATTCCATGAAAATTTATAAAGCAACTGATATTGAGGGTCAGAAGCATAGAATAAAGCTTTTTCTTCTTTTCTCTTTAAAAGGTAACTTTTTATTTTATCAAGATTCATTGATATATCCTAAATTCAATCAAAATTAGAATATATTTTATGTTAAAATGGAAAATTATTCAATTTTATTTTTATGGGCTTTCCCTATAAAAAATCCTTGGTTGTTTTCTTATACAAAGATACAAACAAGGATAATGTAGAGGTCTGATTATTTTTTAATTTATAAAATGGTAATCAAATTTTATCTTTATACATATCCTCGATTAAATTACTTCTGACTGTAATGAGTTTTAAATCATTTTCTATATATTTATCAATTTCTTCATATTTTTTATCTTTTTGAAACTTTTCTTTATATATATGTAACGATTCATAATCAAAACGGGATTTTAACAGCAGGTTCATTTCTTCTTTTGATATATACTTTGATATTTCTTCAAATGATCTTAATGATAATTCATTAGCATAGAGATCATATTTTTGGCGACCTGTTGAATTTTTTTTATTTAATATGGAGGATAATCCAGATTTTATTGTTTTTTTAGAGTATTTTAAAAAGCCTTCTTTGACTTCTTGTTGCTTGTAGCCAGTTCTTAATATATCAAGAGCAGGCAGAACAAAAAACGGAAGAAGAAGGAAACCTGAAAGACCTATTCTTGGCTCTAAAAGACATGACGACATAAATAATGAGGACATTAAAAGAGAAAAATTTATAATGGAATATTCATTAAAAAAACAAGAACTCAAATATCTGTCAAATTTATTTTTATTTTTTTCTTTTTTCTGGACAAGCAGACCTTTGTTTTTTTCATCCTCATAAATATTTTTTAAGGCGGTTAATAATTCTTCATTACTGTTTATTTTCTTTTTTATAAAATACAATGCATTTTTCTCTTCACGTTCCATATTATACCTCTTTATATATTAAGTCCATTTAATATATAAATGCTTTAAAAATGCAAAAAAGTCAATCATTTCAATCTTTTTCTTTATAAAGATAATCGAGAAGTTCTTCTTTTTTCTCTTTCTTTGTTTTCAGCTTTTCAGCTTTTTCTTGTTCTTTTATTTTAAACATTATCTGTTCTTGCTTTTTTTCTTCATAAATTTTAAATTCTTTTCTGATTTCATTTTCATTCTCAATTCCAATCTGAGCATATGTCAATTTATCATCCAGAATCATTGAAAAGGTCTCTCTGTCTATATATTCTGAAATGATAGTCATAGCTTCAATAGATATATAAGTATTATTAAACATATGCTTTTGACGATTAATAGATTTTTTAGATCTTATTATATCGTAGAATATTTCACTTGATAGTAATTTCATTTCTGCAAAAGTTGAATTGTTTTTATCTAATTTCAATCGGGTTGCATAGTAGCCAATAAGATTGAAAGAAAAAACAAAAAAACTTATAAAGCTAAAAACAGTAGGATTTGTTATATCTGTGAAAAATTCAGAATCAGAAGATTCACCTATCCATTTGAAAATTAAAAAGGCAAAAAACATCTTTATTGTTGTTATACCCAGTATTTTAAAAAAAGCAGGAGAACCTTTCAATGAGGCTTTTTCATTGATTATGTGAGTTTTTGAGGATTTAAACTCATCTAATAACCTATTTTTTAATTCAGGATTGGAGCCTAAAAATTTTAAAATATCTCTTTTACAATTCAGTGCCATTTTATTCACCTGCAAAAAAAGGAGGTGTTCAGACCTCCTTTACTATAATTACTCTTTAGTAAATTTTAAAAGTCTGACAGGTTAGGTTCGAACCAGTGCACATTTTTTAGAACTTTATTGGCACGATAAACCTTATCTTCTTCAGCACCTTTATCTTCATTAAATTCTCTTACAATCTGTTCTTTAGAAGAACATACCAGTAGATATGGAGAACCGTCTTCCTGAAGAAGTGGAGATTCTTTAGAATAAACCTCTACACCTTTTTTGCGATAAAATTCAATAGTGTCTGCAACTTCTTCTGCATTTTTACAGATTTTGCTCATGTTGCTTTCTGTCACACGATCAATAAGCAGATCGATAGTATATTCTGGTTTTCTTTTCAAATTGAAGAAAAATTCAAGCATATCACAAATTCCATCGTATGCTTCCAGAGACTCTTCAAAGTTACGAGTCTTAACATTCTCTTTAAAATCGGCAATAGCCGCTTTCAGAACAATTTCAAAATCTGCAAAAAAGGCTTCGTCATCTGAATCGATTTTAGTCATCATTTCCAGGCAAGCTGTCAGTTCTGGGATGTTTTTTTCACGGGCTTCATCAAGCAAAATATGAATTTTAGCCTGACCTTCAGGAGATCGGAGTTCATCAATTTCAAAACCAAGCAGGGGTTCACCCATTCCATCTTCACGGGATTTATCCGTAATATCTTCACCCAGCATGTGACCCGCACCATGAGCAAACACAAGTAAATCTGCAATTGCATCAAACATTTCTTTACGACCTGTAGCAGATTGAGGATCTGCTAACAACACATCAAAACCATCTTCTCTCAGTTCCTGAGCTTCATCATCCAGGTTTTTTACCTGATTAAACAGGCGAACTGCACCTTCTTCAGTAATTTCTTTCTTACCATCAACAAGTGTCACTGCACAACCAAATTCATTACCGTAAGCTGTATTCATATCCGAGATATTTTCAAAAGCTGATTTCATATTTTTTCCTCTTATAATAAACCAAATCCAAGAAAACAAGTATACACTACCCATTTTGAAAGATCAAACATTGTTTTTCCAGGTATAATCCGATATAATTTTATATTAAATAAACAATCCTTTAAGGCAAACTGGATATGAACTACACTTTCTTAAACATATATAACCAATTAAAAGCAGGACAGCCTGTTAATTTAAAATCAAAGCCAAATTTAGAAATTTTTATATTTTCAATACAACCTTTTCTGGAAGATATCAATATATCCGAAATTAATGAAAATAATTTCAAATTAGTGTTTGATGAAATCATAAAACAAAATAATAATGCATTTACAAATGTTCCTGGTTATTCTTTTAACCTATTGGCATTGTGTTGTGCATATCGTCCTGATTTCCCTGAATATGTTTTTGAATATTTAGGTAGTTCTATGAACTTGAAAAATGACTCGAAACATACAAATTATTTATTAAAGGTCGCTATTGATAACAAGAGAAATGTTAATATAGGGAAAGGCACATTCAGTAATTCTTTTTTCTTGTATGAAACATACAAACTAACACCCCTTAAAAAAAATAAAAGTAAAATTTTTTATCATTTTTTCTCTAACTCTATAGATATCGGTAATCCAGAAACAACTCCGGTTTTTTTAAAATTGATTAATTTTAACTTTGCTAAAGACAATGACCTTTTTAATCCCTATACACATAGTTCTAAAACTATAGGGGCTTTTAATTATTATATAAAAGATTATATATTAAAAGAATCCGAATTGGGATTTGAAAACCCTGATTTAAAAGCTGTTATTTATACTAAAGAAATGTTTGATTTTCTAAAAAAAGAAATTGATTATCCTATTCTTCTTGATTACCACATCAAATTATCGAATGAATATAGTAGTTTTATTTCCAAAGCACCTATGGATATTGTTTTGAGTCATTTTTTATCTATTAATGATGATGATTTCCAAAGAAAAAAAGTAATACCGTTTACTTACTTCATTCACTCCGCTTATGAGAAAAGATATTCTAATAGAGAAAATGCAGTTCAGAGTGACTTTCCTGATTCTTATTCGAAAAGCCTGAGAGTAGAAGAAAAACTTAAAATCAAGGCGCTTTTATTACCTGTTAAGAATGATGAAAATAAAATAGCTAAAAAAAGAATATAGCATATTTTTGCTGATCAGGTATAATTAATTATATTTACTAAAAAGGATTTTATTTTGAAACAAAATAGTTTTTTTTCTCAACTTTATTATTCAGGTTGTAATCCTGATTTAATTATTAAGCAAATTAATTCTGGTAATATTGAAGAATCTGAAATAAAAAAATCTTCCATAGAAGACTTTGCTCAATATTTATCGTTTATGAAAGAAAACTCATCTTTTGAAGAACAACAGAAAATTAATGAACTTATGGACATATACATCCATAATAATAAAAAGATTAATAGAATAAAAAAAATAAAAGGCAATCCTGTTTCTTTTTTAGGTTATTTATTAATAAAGGTTCCCCTCACAATAAATAATTTAAATCACCTTGTTAATAATCATGGTCTTAATTTACATAATGATGACATCTGTTTTCTTTCATCTTATATTTTAAAAGAAACTTCTTTTAGTTATGAACATAAATTAAATCTTTTGTTATTCTTAAATGATTTAAATCTTAATTTATCTGGCTCTACTATTAATGAAAAAAAAGATGTCCTTGAATTTTATTTCAACAGCATCATAAACGGAAAAGACGATGCTCAATTAAAGTCATTTATAAATTTTGATTTAAAAAATTTTAATGGTGGTGAGGATGCTTTACTATTTCATATTATTGATAACTTACCTCTTGCACACTTAAAAAATAAATTTAATTTTATCGAAAATGAAATTGAGCATACTGTGACAATTTTTGATGAGGTTATGTATGGAGCTTTTAATAATATAAAAAATTTATGTATTCAGGATAAAGATATCTTTCAAAAAGTTTCACTTTTCAGACCTAACAAAATTTTAGATACAGAAGAAGCTTGCCTTGATTTTTGTAGCTCCTATTTGTTTGACTTTATTTATGAATCATTAGCTAACGACCCTACTGGTAATGTAAATTTATTGAATGATTTTGTTAATACTATCAGTTCTTTTTCGGAAAATTTTCATTTAAATATACTTAGCAGATTATCTTCATATATGGATAAGCCTTTAAAAATGCAGACAGTTTGGAATAATACTTATTTAAATGATGAAGAAAAGGATAAAATAAAGCAAGAAAAATTAGAAAAATTACTTCCACTTTTAAATTATTTAAAAATCACGGAAGAAAAAATTAATATTAAAGTCTCTCTTAAAGAGAGCGAACTTACACAAACCACCCAAAATAGAAAAAGAATATAGGAGAATACATGAGTGATAATCTTTTTAATTTTTATTACAATCAAAGAAAACCCAATTACATCCTTGAAAACTTGCCTAAATCAGGCCTTAAAGATCAAGATTTAAGAGAGTTTACCAAATATCTTGCAACGGCTCCAGCCTCTATCAGTGATGATGAACAAAAAGATCTTAAAAAACTTATAAATCTCTTTATAACTGATAATCCTGATGAAGATTATAATCACTTGCCTGCATATGGAAGCATGTCTTTCTTGGGTTTTTGTATGGTTTTCACCCCATTAAATAAAGATAACCTGGATAATCTTTTTTATAATCACAAGCAAACCCTTAATTTGAAAAATGATGAAAGATTATATCTGATGACTTATCTTTCTGGTTTGGATATGCGTAAAACACAATTTAGCCACGACCCCAAAAGAATTAGTTTTTCTCAAAAGCAAAATGCTTTAAACAATATTCTTTATCTTGAAGAATATAAATTTAAACCTATTGCCGGAAAAACAAAACATAAAGTTGATTTATATCAAAACTATATCCACACTGATTTTCAGAATCAAGAACTTGAGAAATGCTTTAAAAAAATGATTAATATAGATTTTAAAAAAGATGCGGATTATTCATGCTATGGTACTTTAACTGCATTAAAAGAAAAAGAATTATCCAGCATTTATGATAAGGT
>Ga0308166_1001354_pt1 | contig 26300 bp, 11 predicted proteins | sample PhyCR2_2_FD_202137 | JGI IMG/M metagenome (GOLD analysis project Ga0308166, IMG submission 202137) | Phyllosphere microbial communities from UC Gill Tract Community Farm, Albany, California, United States - DLSLCC.R2 | ecosystem: Host-associated > Plants > Phyllosphere > Unclassified | place... | reverse complement strand
TAACAGATTTGTGAGGAACTGCATTTATCTCGCCCAGATCGCGGCGGACAAGCGTTGTGACAGCAGCCTGCACCCTGCAGAGTGGTTCGATTACTTTGCCGGGGGCCTTTGGTCATGTGGCTGGAACCTGGAAGAGAAGCCGGTCGTGCTGGTCCAGGAGGCGTTTTCCGGAAGTGTGCAGGAGGCGTGGCGGCGGTTGACAGCCCCCTTGCTCGCGCGCGGTCAATTAGAGCAGGTTGAAGCCGGGCTGGCAGCACTGGAAAGAGATACAGCACTGCTGCAAAAGTTTACCGCTTTGAGTGGCAAAAGCTTCACTTCGCATATTGTGCCGGTCAGTAAGAATGCCAGCGGCGAGTTGGTTGTGGTGCTCAGCCATATCCGCTTTTTCAAGTTGGTATTGAGTACCAACTACCTGTTCTGGCAGGTCCATCAACCGATGTCGCAACTGGACATCCGCGCCAGGAGAATGGTGATCAATCGCCGGGACATCGACAAAAACCGGGACGTTGTAGATCAGGCGATTCGCGAGAGCGTGGCCGACCTTGAGGAGGTCGAACTCTGAAACGCCGCAGTTTCCGACCGGCAGGCATTTTCATGCGCTCGGGCAAAGCAGGCATAATGGCGACCTTTCGCCCACCACAGCGCTGCCAGCCAGCCGGTCATCCCTTGAACGAACGCTCTATGTCCACCGCTTTGCGCCCCTCGGCTTGTCCGGGGTTGCTGCGTATTGTCCAGGCGCTGGATGGCGGTATCTGCCGGATCAAGCTCAATGGCGGCTCGATCACTGCTGATCAGGCCGACGCGGTGGCCGATGCCGCCGAGCGTTTTGCCAGTGGCGCGATCGAGGCGACCAACCGCGCCAATCTGCAGATTCGCGGCATCGGCGAGCAGTCCGCGGCATTGGTCGACAGTTTGCTGGCCGCCGGGTTGGGGCCGCAAACCGCAGCGGGCGACGATGTGCGCAACCTGATGCTCAGCCCGAGTGCCGGGATTGATCGGCAGTTGCTATTCGATACCCGGCCTCTGGCCGAACAGATTCTGGCGACATTGCAGACGCATCCGCGCTTTCACCAGTTGAGTGCCAAGTTCGCCGTGCAGCTGGACGGCGGTGAGGCGTTGGCGATGCTCGAGCATCCGCATGATCTGTGGCTGTCGGCGTTCGAACGTGACGGTGAAGTGTTGTTGGCGTTCGGTCTGGCCGGCTGCCCGACCGATCGTGCGGCCGGTGCCGTGAGCGTGGAAAACGGCCATGCACTGGTGGTCGCGGTGCTGGAGTTGTTCCTTGAGCTGGCTCGGCCGGAGCAGACCCGCATGCGCCATTTGCTCGATGAACTGCCGCTGCTGGCGTTTCTCGAACAATTGCGCGAACGCGTGGCGATCAAAGCTGCCGTCGCTCGACAGCGCACACCGATGGCGGATGCGCTGCATATCGGTGTTCACGCGCAAAACGCTGACGACCGGGTATATGTCGGTGCGGTGCCGGCGCTCGGCCGTCTCGATCCGGCCATGCTGCGGGGCGTGGCCCAGCTGGCTCGCGAGTTCGGAGATGGCAGCCTGCGTTTCACCCCTTGGCAAAGTCTGCTGCTGCCGAACGTGAAGCCCGCCGACCCGGGGCGAGTCCTGCAACACCTGAGTCAATTGCACTGGCTGACCGACACCCGCGAGCCGCTGTCCCGGCTGATTGCCTGCACCGGCTCCAGCGGTTGTGGCAAAGGTCTGGCCGATACCAAACACGACGCGCGGCTGCTGGCGACGTTGTTGCCACAGGCGCAGCACGTGCACCTGTCCGGTTGCCCGCGCTCTTGTGCGGCGGCCCATTGCGCCCCGGCGACATTGCTGGCGGTCAGCCCCGGTCATTACGACCTTTATTTTCGCGATGCAGCGCTGCCGGGTTTCGGCACGCTGCACGCACGCAACCTTACTATTGAAGCGGCCGCGATCCTGCTCGACGCCCGCTCACGGAGCCCCCTTGATGCTTGATTACATCCGCGACGGTCAGGAGATCTATCGCAACTCCTTCGCGATCATTCGCAGCGAGGCCAATCTGGCGCGCATCCCGGCCGATCTGGAAAAACTCGCGGTGCGGGTGATCCACGCCTGCGGCATGGTCGAGGCGGTCGATGGTCTGCAGTTTTCCGAAGGTGCCGGCAAGGCCGGGCGCGATGCGCTGGCGGCCGGTGCGCCGATCCTGTGCGACGCGCGGATGGTCTCCGAAGGCGTGACCCGCGCCCGTCTGCCAGCCAACAACGAGGTGATCTGCACTTTGCGTGACGACAGCGTGCCGCAGCTGGCCCGTGAGCTGGGCAACACCCGCTCGGCGGCCGCGCTGGAACTGTGGCGTCCGCATCTGGAAGGCAGCGTGGTGGTGATCGGCAACGCGCCGACCGCGCTGTTCTATCTGCTGGAAATGCTCGACGCCGGCGCACCGAAACCGGCGCTGATTCTTGGCTTCCCGGTGGGCTTTGTCGGCGCCGCCGAATCGAAAGCGGCGCTGGCGGCTGACAGTCGCGGCGTACCGTTCGTGATCATGCAGGGTCGGCTGGGCGGCAGCGCCATGGCCGCCGCAGCAGTCAATGCCCTCGCCACGGAGATCGAATGATGCAGGCCAAAGGACGTCTGATCGGCCTCGGCGTGGGCCCCGGTGATCCGGAACTGATTACCGTCAAAGCCCTGCGTCTGCTGCGCGAGTCGCCAGTGGTGGCGTACTTTGTCGCCAAGGGCAAGAAGGGCAATGCGTTCGGCATTATCGAAGCGCACCTGCAGGACGCGCAGAATCTGTTGCCGCTGGTGTACCCGGTGACCACCGAAGTGCTGCCGGCGCCGCTGTCCTACGAGCAAGTGATCAGCGATTTCTATGATGATGCCGCCGAAGAAGTTGCGGCGCATCTGGACGCCGGGCGCGACGTTGCAGTGATCTGCGAAGGCGATCCGTTCTTCTACGGCTCCTACATGTATCTGCATGACCGGTTGTCCACGCGCTATGAAGCCGAAGTGGTACCGGGCGTGTGCTCGATGCTCGGCGGCGCCTCGGTGCTCGGCGCGCCGCTGGTGTATCGCAACCAGAGCCTGTCGGTGCTCTCCGGCGTGCTGCCGCATGAGGATCTCAAGCGCCGTCTGGCCGACGCCGATGCGGCGGTGATCATGAAACTGGGGCGCAACTTTCCCAAGGTCCGTGCGGTACTCGAAGAGCTCGGTCTGGCCGAGCGGGCGCTGTACGTCGAACGCGCGACCATGGCCAATCAGAAGATCGTGCCGCTGGATCAGGTCGAGCCGATGTCCTCGCCGTACTTCTCGCTGATCATCGTCCCGGGCGAACGGTGGCAAGGTTGATGACGCCATCCACACCGGCCATTGTCATCCTCGGACAAGGCGCGCTCGCTACCGCACGGCGGATCCAGCAGTTGTATCCGACAGCGCAGATCCACGGCCTCGCCGGACGCGTCGAAGGCGCCGACTGCAGCTATCAGGAATTCGGCGCGACCCTGCGTGAGTTGTATCAGCAAGACACGCCGATCATTGCCCTGTGCGCGGCTGGTATTGTCATTCGCACCCTGGCGCCGTTGTTGCTGGAGAAAGGTGCTGAACCGGCGGTGCTCGCCGTTGCTGAAGACGGCAGCGCAGTGGTGCCGCTGCTCGGTGGCCTCGGCGGAGTGAATGTCATGGCCCGGGAAATCGCTGCCGCATTGCAGGTCGCCGCGGCGATCACCACCAGTGGCGAATTGCGTTTTGGCACCTGCCTGCTCAATCCACCCAGCGGTTATGCGCTGGCTGATCTGGAACTGGGCAAGCGTTTCGTTTCCGATCTGCTGGCGGGGCACAGCGTGCGCATTGAAGGGGCGGCGCCGTGGCTGGATCAGGCGCAGTTGCCGCAAGACCCGCAGGCGCAACGTTCGATTCATGTTGGCAGTGCCGAGCGTGTCGCCAGCGCCAACGAGCTGCTGATCTATCCACGCAGTGTGGCGGTGGCGGTGAGTGCGCAGTTGGACGATCTGCCGCATGCCGTGCGCGCCGCATTGCAGCAGGCCGGGGTTGCGCAGCAGTCGCTGGCCTGTCTGCTGGCGGCTGATACTGAAATGGCGTCGGCCGAACTGCGTGAAGCCGCCTTCGAACTGGGTGTGCCACTGCGCTTTGTCGCGGCGCAAAAAGACCTCGGCGAGTTGGCTCGTCAGGCACTGCCACAGGCCTCGATCAGCAGTGCCAACGGCTTGGCGATTGCCCTCGCCGAACAGCCGCTGGACGTCGCGCAGATCGGTCGTCAACGTGGGCGCCTGGCGGTGATCGGCCTTGGCCCCGGCGCTGCCGAGTTGATGGTGCCTGCGGTCAAGGCGGAACTGGCGCGGGCCACCGATGTGCTCGGCTACGAAACCTATGTGCGCATGGCCGGCCCGTTTCGCGATGATCAGGTGCAGCACTGCACCGACAATCGCGAAGAAATGCAGCGCGCCCGCCACGCCTTCCGGCTGGCGGCCGAGGGGCGTTCGGTCATCGTGGTCTCATCCGGCGACCCCGGCGTGTTCGCCATGGCCGCGGCGGTGCTCGAAGCGTTGCACGAGTCGACCGACCCGAAATGGCACAGCGTCGAGCTGGAAATCCTCCCCGGGGTGTCCGCCTCGCTTGCCACGGCTGCGCAAGCGGGCGCGCCGCTGGGGCATGACTTCTGCGTGATGTCGCTGTCGGACAACCTCAAACCGTGGTCGATCATCGAGAAACGTCTGGATCTGGCGGCCGAGGCCGATCTGGCGCTGGCCTTCTATAACCCGATTTCCCGGGCACGCCCGTGGCAATTGGGGCGTGCGCTGGAAATCGTCGCGCAGCATCGCAGCGCGGCAACACCGGTGGTGCTGGGGCGCGACATCGGTCGCCCGGGGCAAACCCTGCGCGTGACGACACTGGGGCAACTGACCCCGGATCAGGTGGACATGCGCACCATGGTGCTGGTCGGCTCTTCAACGACTTGCACCTTCCCCAAGGCTGAAGGTGGCGAGTGGGTCTACACGCCGCGCTGGTACGGCGAAAAGCCCCAGTCCTGAGCCGTTGGCGAGGGAGCTTGCTGCCTCGCCAACCGCGATCTCCCGCACAGATTGTTTCCGGATCTGACCGCGTCATATTGTTCAACGCGACCTGTACGATCTGCTCCGCTTCTGTGTGAGAGCTTTCTCTTTGCTTACATTCTGTTCGACTTATCTTGAATACTGATAGACAGACCTGAAATTGCAGCCTTGGTAATTTCGCGTTCTGCTCGGGTGCGTTTGATTTATATATTGATTGTAGAAATAACTTGTTGCCGTTACATGCGTTATCAGTTGTTTTTTAGTTGTTGATTTTGACATGTATTGAAAGTTTTGAAGTTTGAGCTCCGATTCGCCAGAAGTTAGTTTGGCCGCTATGCAAGTGCCAGCGGGCACTTTCGTTATTGGTCAGGGCAAAGGAGCAACTTTCATGCAGGACCGAAGAACTCAAGACGCCAGCGGGTTTGTCAAATTCATCAAACTGTTCAAGCAGGCGGATCTGGAACAGGCCATGTCGGCGTACAGGGGTAGTGAATCCTATCAGTCAGTGTGGCGTTATTATTTTGCCTGTATTGGCTTGCTCGATTCTCCACGACTGATCGAGCCTTTGGCACTGCTCAAGCAGTCGATCGGCCAGTTGATCGGTTCGCCACATAAATACTCGCAATCCGATAGCCAGCCTGCACAGTTGTCGCGCATCTATAACAGCATCCAGGCTTTCGAGACCCGTGTGCAAAACAGCCTGGCGTACGCGAAGAGCACCCCGACTGCGGTGCCGAAGAATCTGCACTTTGTCTGGCTCGGTGGAGGACTGGGCGCGATACAGCGTGACTATCTCAACCTCTGGAAACAGGTGCTGAACGGGCAAGGTTACAGCCTCCATCTCTGGTACGACAGCGACGCATTGTTGGCCTGGCAAACCAACAGGCTGATCGTCGAGGCGGCCAAGGCCGACGCCCTGCAACAAGATGGCAGCGACAGTATTTCCAAAGACCAGTTGGGCACGCTGTACGAAGAACGGGCCATCGTCCTTAAACAACAGATGTCCATGCATATCGATGCCGCACTGGCGCGGGGACTTTCAGCTGATGAAGCACGCGTCGATCTGTTGGCCCGTGCCTATGGGCAGGACGCCGCGCAACTGGAGGCGCTGATCGAGCAAAACCGCCGCAGTCTACTGGACCTCGCAGGAGACGACCTGCAGTTGCGCGACTTGAACGCCCTGGATACTCCGCTGCAATTACAGGATATCTACGAGCGTGAAATCCGGTTGCGCGGCAATCTGGCCGCTGCTTCCGATGTGGTGCGCGCCGAGGTCCTTTACGAAGAGGGCGGCGGATATGCCGATGTCGATAATCTGCCGCCACTGGTCAAGACTCTGGGAGGCGTTGACATCAGCGGGTTTGATCCCCGGTCACGCGTTGGCGTTCTGCAACTGCTGCTCGATCACAATCGGCACTGGATGCCTGCACGCGAGGCGCTGCGCCACCAGTACACTGATTATCTGGCAAGCATTCCCGAGCAACACCGCGCCGCGCTTGAGACGTTTGCCCGACAAAAACCGGCGCTGAATGAAGTGTTCCAGGCGCCGGCCGAGTTGCTCGTCCGCCCACAGGACTTGCGGGCAGTTGCTGTGCAGAGCTCGCTGAGCAATTCCTTCCTGATGGCCCATGCGCGATCGCCGATGCTCAAAAGCGTGATCGACCGGTTTCGCTTCAATTATGACTTCATCGACCTGACGGCTCGACTGGCGGCCAAGCGCGGCGTTGCGCTGAGCGATTTTTACGGCATGTCGACGCTTGCGCGCGAGGTATTCGAGCAAAACTGCGGCTCGATTGCCACTCTGTCCTCGATCGAACACGCAACGGCGAACGAACTGATTCTGGCGGTCGCTGGATATTTCGAAGACGGTATCCGCCCGCAGAGCGAATGGACAATTTTTCTGACTGGCCCGGCCGCGATGCGCGCTGGCATGCGCGATTACGAACGGCACAACTTCGTCCCGCGCGAAGATGAAACAGTGCGCGTCGAGACTGCCATCGAGCCGCTCTGGATGATCAACGACAAGACCGAGGAGGAGCAGGATCACTCGTGGAAAGACAACGCCAGCGATGATGAACAATGGGTTGTCGACGAACAGCAGCGTTGGCGGCAAGGACAGTTCAGTGCCCGCTACAGCGGTGATGTTGCTGCCCTGCTCAAACAACAGACTGTGTTGTTCGAAGAGGGTTGGCCGCTCATCGAGGGACGCCCGGTGTTATTGACGGAGGTCTTGCAAGGGATGATCGACCGACTCGGTGCACCGTTTGTGGCGGCGATGAGGCAAGGTCATAACGGTCCGCTGGTTTTTCCCGAAGGGCCGGGTCTGGGGTTCGACGATCGTCAGGCCATCAAGGCCCAACCCGTCACTCTGCAAGCTCCGGCGTCGCTCAGTGATGCGCGGATTCAGGGGCTGGCGCTGGATGAGTTGCTAAGCGGCATTGCCGAGGGTTCGCTGCAGTTCTTCCAGATCAGTCCCTTGCAAAGGGTAGTGTTGGGACAGATGCTCGGCGTACGCTCACTGGATAACTCAAGCTTCACGCAACTTGCCCCCGAGCTCGACAACCTCGCCAACAGCGTTGCCGAGGTAGGAGCATCGGTGCGTTATGCGGCCATTGAACGCCATCTGTATCAGCATCGGGCGCCGCAATTCATGGCCGGTCTCGCCAGCCATGTCGACCAGCCGATGGTCTCGTCGGACAGCGCGCTAACGTTGAAACGAGCTGCGCTGTCGCAGGCGCACACGCTGTTTCAATGGGGCCGTCATGTTGCCCATATCCAGACCATCGCCACCCGCGAACATCGTGAGCAGGTGATCCTGCGGCTGGGTCAGGTGTTGGGGCAAATCGAGGCCAGTGACGTCAAACTGGTGCCGCAGGATCTGTTGCTCAAGGGGCCAGGGGATCCCGGTGGCCGTTGTTACCCGCTGGCGCTGATCATGAGCGCTGCTCTGGAGCACGGCGTGGCGGCGTCGCGACGCTTGCGCGAGCGATTCTTCCTGGCCACCGTCGAGCCGCAGCAGCTCGATTCAATTGTATTTCTGGAGGCGCTCGAGGAGTTGCGCGGCGTGCAGTTGCACGATATCGGCAAGCCGCTGGGGCGGGTCGATCTGCAGCAGCTCGGCACCACGCTGGAGGCGTTCGCCAGCTCGCGCACGCTGATGCTTAACTCGGATAACCACGCCATGCTGGTGGCGAAAACCTTCAATGGTGGGCGCGCCACCTATCACTTTTATGATCCCAATTTCGGCGTGTTCGAGTTCGGCCAGCCAGACCAGCTCCAACTGGCACTGACCGACCTTTTCCAGAAACAGGGCATGGCGAAATACTATGCGGCCTATGGCGACGACGCGCGCCCGACATTTGATCTGATCGAGCTGCAGGGGCAAAAGATAGCGGCGCTGGATCTGTCCGGCGGTTTGCGCGTCGGGCAATTGCTGGAATCCGACAATGTGCTGCCGGAGCATACACAGCGACCGATCCGTCGGCGCCTGAACAGTGCTCGCGGCCATTCGCTGGTCAGTAATCCGCACCTGGGGCGCAGCCTGCGCGATCTGGACAGTCATTGGTGGGGACAGCAGATTGCCCAGGCGACTGACGCTCTACAGCACTTGCATGCTGCGGCAAAACCGCTGGTGCCGTTGTTCGAAACCCTGGAGATGACGCCTGCCGGCGAGTACCGGATCAACCTGATCGATCCCTCGCAGGCCGAGCATGTGGTGCAGGTGGTGAGCTCCGATCACCGTCTGCTGCGCATCAGAAATTATCTGTCGGAGCAGTTTTCGGCACTGGGCACCCGAGCCTCGCCACAGATGGCAGAGGCGGGTGCCGTACACACGCTCAATACCGGCTTCACCATCCAGGCACTGATGAACGTCCTGCGTGGACGAGAGGGGGATGACCGCACCCTGACCACCGCCGTGCGTTTGCACGCTTACGTCAATTACGCGCAGCTGGTGCATGGCAATGTCACGGATGTCGCTGGCCTGATCAGTCTGGTAAAAACCGCGCTCAATGAAGAGAAGATCATCGCCCGCACCTGTGCGCCGGTGGTTGGCGAGGCGCTGGGGCATGTCGCCAACGAAGGCGTGGGCGCGGTGCTGGGGCTGGCCAATGTCGGTTTCGACATCTATCAATTGGCGACGGCAGACAACGAGATCGAGCGCGCGCAATTCGGCACCCAACTGGCCTTCGACTCCGCCAGTCTGGCGTTGACCGCCGGTGGTCTGGGGGCTGCCACGGCGGGCGCGGCAACAGCGGCCGCCGTGCTCGGTGGCGCCGGGGTGATCCTGGGCGGACTGGCCGTGGGTGTGGCGGCCCTGGCCCAGGGGTTTGCCAGGATCGCTGAGCAGGCGCAGGAGGTCGGGCTGTTCTTCGATGATCTGGAGCGGGCCTGTCGGGGTGTCGGTTATCGGTATGACGACGGACTCGGGGCGTGGGTCGCTCACCCCTCGCTGGTCGTCCAGAGCCTGGACTTCAATCGCACGATGCTGGTGCTCGACAGTCCGAAGGTGTATCGGCTGCGCGACCATTTCGGGGTGCCGGATTTCAATCCGGATGATCAACAAGCGCTCGATCTGCGGCGTGAACTGGGTCTTCCCGGCTACATCCACTTCGATCCGCCGAGCACGCAACTGGTCGTCCTGCCGTGCACGCCGACCACGTACTACGGTTACGAATACAAGGCGCTCCCTTTCTCGACGCTGCGTCACGACACCGGCTTCGATACCGCCCGCAAGCTGGAGAAGAAGGATGCGGCTGGCCAGCGGCGGTTTCTGTTTTCGTTCTACTCCTTTCCCGTGCACTACATCATCAACCGTCTCGCACCGTCGTATCGGCCAACCGTGATCGAGGTGCGGCTGGATGCCCACGAACGTGCGCTGGCGGTGCCAATGATGCCGCAGGTCTGGCACGACAAGGTGTCGTACCGCATCGAAGGTGCGGGCGGTGCCTGTTCACTGATCCTCAATCGCGGGGTCAATCTCCAGTTGCAGTCCCCCAGCCTGCAGCAGTGCCGCTGGAATCTGGTAGCTGCCTGGGCCACCGAGAGGGATGTGCGGATCGACGTCGGCGGGGTTCTTTCGGTGGGTGGCGTGAAGGTGACGTTCGGCGGCAGAGGTCGGCATGAGGTCATGCTCCAACTGACCGGGCGGCAATCGTTCAAGGTTAACCGCAGCGACGGACGACTGGACATTATCGAGCAGAGCGCGCCAGCCGGGGAGAATGAACAGTCACTCCTCACGCATTACCAGACACTGGCCCGGGAGCATCGGCTGGTGCTGCCTTACACGCCAGTTCATCACTTTCCGATTCCTTTCGAGCCCGAAAGCCAGCCGCGTCACACCACGGCCTGGTACGACGCTGCCGAGGATCGTTTTCTGTACATCCGCAGTGAAGAGGTACTGGCGGCCGATGAAATGCTGCTGGCGGCGGTGGTCGACGATTCTGCGTTTTTCTATGAGGTGCGCAACTACGACATCTGGCAGGTCGATGCCGTCAGCGGTTTGCTCAAGTGCCGCTACCGTCTGCTTGTCATGGAGGGGCAGTGCAGCATTCGGCGTATTGAAGTCGATGCGCAGGGCGTGATTCATATCGAACAGCAATGGCTGGGTACCGATCGGCAAGTCACGCAATTCAACTACCTGATCCATGAAGGCCAACTGCAACTGGTGGCAGTTACCCGAGAGATTGACCGTGAGCTGGGCCAGCGAGTGTTCGCCAACCCGACCTTGACGGATTGGACGGCGGTGCTTGGTCACTATTTCACGTTATCGCCGGTACCCGAACGCGCAGGCGTCAGTACCGTCGACTGGCAACCGGCCGCTTACGTGTCGGTCTGCTGGGCGTTCGATCCGGGCAAACGTGACCTGGTCTGGATTCGCAGCCGTGACCTGTTGTGCATTCATCCGTTTGCCTTCGGGCATGACCGCGGCTGGGTCGATTCGATCAAACAGCTTGGTGATCTGCTGCTTCTGCCGGTCAACGATGAGCACGAGCTGTTTTTCATCTACGACCGGCTGGCGCAAAAGCTGTGCAAGGTGCAACGCAGCGCGTCCGCTGGCAGCGAGCGCTGGCCGGCGCAATGGACACATCAATGGCTGCAGCCCGACGGGTTGAATGACGTGGTGCCGGTACAGGACGGGTATCTGGCCCTGACCGACGACGGTCTGTTCTTCAATCTGACCGCAGAGGGTGAAGTGCATCTGGGTGGCTTGAGTGAGCGCTGGCTCAGGGCGCGCGCACAGTGGTGGCAGGCACTCGAAACGCTGGCGGTGAAGTACCCGGTCAACAGTTTCGCCATTCTGGGTCTGCGCAACGCCGCCGGTGATCGCAGCCTGTGTGCCTGGTATGTGGATAACCGCTTGCTGCTGTGCGATCCGGGGCACGAACGGGAAATGCGCCTGCTCGGGGTCACACCGGACAACCAGGCGGTCTGGCTGTTCGATGTCGCCAGCGGTGAGATCTGCAGTCAGCGGTTCTTCGACAGCCGGCAACTCGAGCCAGCATTCGGCAGCGGCGCCCAGTTACTGGCGAGCGACATGCTGCCGGCACCGCAGGCCGAGTGGGACGACTGGCGGTTCAGCGCCGTGCGCAATGACGGCTCCGGTCTGTACGGGACATCGGTCAACGGCGTGTCACTCAAGCTGCGATATCAGGAAGCTGAAAAGATCATCGGCGTCGATCATCACTGGGCCAGCGAGCACGCGGAACATTTGCCGGAGTCTCTGCAGGCATTGCTGGAGACCGCCGAGCATGGGCCCTACATCGCCGTGGAGTCTGGCGCGGGCAACCTGCAATGGTACGACGTGGCGAATGCACAACTGATTCGTGTAGCAGGCCAGGATCTGCCACACGATTGCGAATTGCTCGGCACCCGCCATCGGCATGTGCTGCTGCACGAACTTCAGGCACACCGCGTACACGTCTACCCCGGTCAGCAGAGCATCGGCCCGTTCGAATACATGCGGCGCGAGGCCGAGGTGTTGGTGGTCGAGGGCCAGAACAAGGTTGAAGACCTGTTGCCACTGATCGCTGATGACGTGAGCTGTCTGGTGTTGCGCCTGGGGCAGGGCGGTGTCACGTATCACCTGTCGAGGGCCTGCTGGTTGCGGCTGGACTCGGTGATTGTCGATTGCCGTCACCCGCTGGGCGAGATCCCGGCGATTCCCGGCAAGCTGGTCTGGGCGCTGGACGCACCGCAAACACTGCAACTGTCGTTTGTCGACGAGCACTTGCTGATTGTCGACCCGGATCGCCAGCACAGCCTGATCCTGCGGGATGTGTGCTCGGCGGATCCGGCGATGCGCGGTGACGTCTTCCTCGGGTTCGAGGGCGGGCGTTCCTATCCGGTATCGAGCCTGGTGCAGAGGCTGCGGGAAATCGTCGAAGTCGATGATGGCGACGGCAGTACAACGCTGGCGCAGTTGCTGGGAGCGGTGCCGGCCTGACGAAAGTCTTCGTTGGGTTTTTTGAAGTTTGTTTTCTCTCTGTGTCGCGACGGTTCATGTCGTCGCGATGGGTTCGTTTGGCCAAAAAAAAGGAAATTGCATTGAGCACTATGGATGAAGTCACGATGGGCAGAGTGTTCGCCGATCTTATTGCGCGCACAGAACTTGAGTCCGTCAGCGGTAGCCTGGGGGAGGCTCCTTTGCGGTACTACGACGGAGCTACGGCGGCTACCAGTCTTGCAGAACAATTGATAGCGATCAGATTGCTCAAGGACGCGATTGAATCAACACAGCTGGACGCCGCGGATGCTCAGGTCAATAAACTGCGCCTGAAACTGGGCGACTACGACCGCCGCTTGAGTGCGACTGTGAAGATGCTCTCCGCTGGCAAACCGATACCGCGCATCATGCATTTTGTCTGGGTCGGTGGCAGTGAGGTCGGGCCGAATCAGCGCGATTACATGAACATCTGGCGCAAGGTACTGGCGTCGCAGGGATATGCATTCAATCTCTGGTATGACAGTGATGCGCTGCTGGCCTTTGAAATGAATCGGGTGATTCTCGACAGTGCCCGTGCGGACACGATGAAGGTATTAAAGGACGAAAAGGTAACCCCGACGGGACTGTCGAGAATGATCGAAGACCGCGCACGGGTACTCAAACAGCAGATGTTCGACTACCTGAATCATCCACGCTGGGCCGGACGCGCAGACGAGGCGCGGATCGACCTGATGGTGCGGGGTTATGGCAAGGAACGTGCGACGCTCGAAGCCTTCCGCCAGAAATGTCTGGATTCGCATCAGGCCATGGTGGGTGAGGACTTGCGCCTGCGCGATGTTCGCCAGGAGTTTGCCAGTCATTTTCTGGCTGACGTCTACCAGCGCGAAGTCGCCATGCGCGGCAACTTTGCTGCTGCCAGTGACGTGGTGCGACTGCAGGCCGAGTTTCTCGAGGGCGGGCGTTACAGCGACATGGATTATTTGCCGCCGCTGATCGAGAGACCGGGCGGCGTGGACATCAGTGGTTTCAGCACAGACGCGAAGATCGGTGTCCTGCAGTTATTGCTCAACCATGACGATACCTTGATGCCGGGGCGCGATCGGCAACGTTATGTCGACAGAACCGGGCATATTCCCGCCGAGCATCTCGAGGCACTGAGCGCATTTGCCCGGAGCAGGCCGGGTGTGGAGCAGATTTTCGCTTCGCCGCAGCCGACGTCTTTATCCCTGGATGCCATCGGGCGCGGCGCGGCCTGGGGCAATCCGTCGTCGAAGGAAATGAATGCCTATGTTCTGGCTCATCCTGGCAGCAAGATGGTCAATGCGAGCATGCACTTCATCCGGGTGGCTTATGACTGCCTGTATGAGGTTGAGCGCCGCATGATACTCGCAGGCGTGACGCCAGCAGATGTGTCGTCAGTCGATGATATTGCAATCAAGGTCGTCTCTGAAGCACAGGCTGATGGGCGCTTGCCCAATACATCGCGTGAATATTCATCAGAGAAGCTCATACGCGCCATAGCTCAGTATTATCAGGACGGGATTCGTTTCGACGCCTTGGGCACCATCTACATGACCGGTCCGGGCGCACTTGAAGGCGGTGTAATCGGCTATGTCGAAAGAGAACTGCAGAGTGAACAGCTGAACAACATTCGCCATCATATGAAGCAGGTCGAGGGCTTCAACGTCTTTACCGAAGAAGAAATGATCTCCGGCTGGGCAGTCAAGGATACCCCCGAAGACTGGCTGGCAAAAGAACATGAGAAGTGGAATTCGGGCAAGGTCAAGTCGCGCTACGCCGGTAATCTGGCCGACTTGCTGAAAGAGCGGACCCTCACGTTCAAACTTGGCTGGCCGGTCATAGAAGGAAAATCAGTGTTGCTGACTTCGGTCCTGCAGCAACTGCTTGATGATCTGGGTGAGCCGTTTGTACGGGCCATGAATGACCGCTTGACCGGTGATGTGACGTTCAACGTTCCCATCCACCTCGACTTTGATACTCGACAGCAGGTGCTGAACCAGACAGTCGACAAAGCTCCAACGTCCATGGGGGCCGAGTCACTGGGTAACCTCAACGAGGCCTTGGCGCGCATCGCGGCGGGCAAGTTGCCGCTGGATCAGTTGAGCCCGTTGCATCGGGTGATGTTCGGCGGCCTGTTCGGTGCCGCAACACTGGATCAGGTCGGGTTCGCAGACGCCTGGGCAACCACCGTCGCCTTTGCCGAAGATACGCGCGAGCGTGGCCTGGTCGCGCGCTACGAGGTGATCGAACAGACACTGCTCAATCGCGATCCTGCACCGGTGGAGGCACGAGTCAATGCATCGGAGCGCGAATCGCTCGGGCAGAACTCCAGGGTGCTGAAGGCGCAGGCATTTGCCGAACCGATCAGCGTGCGGCAATGGCGCGAGTACGTGAGTCGGGTCGAGGTCGCCGCCGTGAATGAGCGCCGGGCGTCGATCCTTGCGCGGGGTGCGGCAGTGCGCGAGACGTTCTTCGAGGCGGGTGCGCATACGGCCAGACAATTGCCGCAGGATTTGTTGTTGCGCGGTGCGGGGGATCCGGGCCGACGCTGCTATCCACTGGCGCTGGTGATGGCCGCCGCGCTGGAGAAAGGCGCCTCGGCCGAGCGCGCGTTGATCGGCAAACTGGCGATTGCCAATCTCACTCCCGACGCACCGCAAGCCCATGCCCTGCTCAAGGTGCTGGACGAGTTGCGTGGCGCACCCATGGCGCGATTCGGCGAGAAGAGACCGGCGGCGAACCTGGCCACTGTGATGCAGACGCTGGAGGCGAAAACCGCTGCCGGCAGCCTGCTGCTCAACACAGACAATCATTCGATGCTGGTGAGCAAGGTTGTGGTGCAAGGCGAGACATCCTATCGCTTCTACGATCCCAACTTCGGGCTGTATGCGTTCGCCCGGATCGAGGATCTGCATCAAGGCGTCCAGCGCTTCATGCAGGAGGAAGTGATTGCCAGGCTTTATGGTCTGGAACGGGGGGCTGCCAGCGTTTTCGAGGTCATCGAACTCGACGGCGCAAGCATTGCCGGTAAATCGTTGCCTTCGGAAATTAGCGTTGAGCATTTGCTCAGCAGTGATCCGCTGGGTGGTGGGCGTGCCGTCGAACCCTGGAGTCAGCATGCCGCCTTGCGCGCGCGTTCCTTGTCAGAGAACGCGCGTCTGGGACAGGCGCTGAGCAGTGTGGACAGCCACAAGTGGGCGCGGACGATCGAAAGCGCGACCCTGCGGTTACAGGACCAGCATCAACTGTCTCGTGACTTCGTTCCGGTGTTCGACTCCCTGAAGAGCACTGCGCAAGGGCGCAGCGAAATCACCATGGTCAGTGCCAGTGATCCGCAGCGCACACGCACAGTGCAGACTGATGACACGCGCCTGCAAGGGATCAAGTCTTACCTGAGCGATACGTTTGAAGCGTTGTCCGGCAGACGCGCGGGGGCGCCAGTGATCGATCCGACGGATGTCGGTGCGGTGCACACGCTCAATGCCGGATTTGCCATTCAAGCCCTGCTGCTCGGGTTGCAGAACGCGGAGTCCGGGATGGGGTCGACCGCGTTGACGTCGGCAGTGCGCATCCACGGTTACCTGGCCTACGCGCAGATGGCTCACGGGCTGGTGGTCGACGCAGTACAACTGCTGAATCTGGTGCGTCATGCCTTTACCGACGGTTTGCGGGTGGCCAAAACCACCTCGTCGATTGTCAGTAATGCGCTGGGCAGCGTCTTGAACGAAGGTGTCGGAACCGTTCTGCAACTGGCCAGCATCGGCTTCGACATTTATCTGTTGGTCAATGCCCAAAACGATATCCAGCGAGCGGTCTATGCCACGCAGCTGGCCTTCGATTCAGCTGGGCTGGCGCTGGGTGTTGGCGCTTTGGGCGCCGGTGTTGCCGGTGCGGGCACGGCGGCGGCCTTTCTCGGCGGCGCGGGGGTGATTCTGGGCGGGCTGGCGGTGGGCATCGGCGCTTTGGTCGAGGGCTTCAGCGCCAGGGCTGATCGTGGAAGACGGATCGGCCGGTATCTGAATGACGTGCATGCGGCCTATCGACCTGAAAATCACTCGGTACAAGGCGATACCTATATCGCCAATCCTTGTGCGGTCTATACCGGGCTTGATTTGCGCAAAGGGCTCATTACCTTCGGTGGCCACAAAATTTTCGCCGCGGAAGATTACTCCTTTCTGCATAAGCCGAGGATCGTCGGGGATCGCAGCATGGCATTCAGCATTCGAGAGGCCCTCGACCTTCGCGACTCGATTTCCTTCGATACAGCGCCGGGTATTGAAAGCGTCGTGCTGCCGAGTGTGCCGGAGTGCTTCCTGGGCTTCGTCCATGAAGGTCTGCCTTTTGCGACAACGCTCAGAGAAGACATGGAAACGGCTTTGGCACTGGAAAAATACAAGCGGGGAGGCGAGCAGCAATTCTGGTTCAGCTTTTACCAGGCACCGACCGAATACATCATGGAAAAAATGGTGCCCAACTACGTGGAAACCCGCGTCAGTGTGGTGATTGGCCCTGACCAGCGTTTTCTGCATGTCCCCCCGTTGCCGCAAGAGGTGCACGGTTACCTATGCTATGACATCGATGCCGTTGGCGGGCACTGTTCGATCACCCTGGCCGAGGGCGTCAAGTCGTTGCGGCTGCAGGTTTCCTCCGATGATCCAATGACCTGGTCATTGCGTGCCCCATGGGTGAGTGCAGCGGCGGTGAAGCTGGAACTGGATACTTTTCAGTTGGGCTCGATGCGGGTGCAGGTGCCCGCCAGGAGTGTCGTGTACCTGCAACTTGCGGAGGGGTTCTATCAGGTTGGCTGGGCAACGGGAGCGCTGCTCTTTGCTGAACTCGACGCGCTCAACGATGCCGACGGCCCGGCCACACGCAAGCATTTGCGCGAACTCGCCCGCGCTCATCGTCTGGCCGATGGCCCGACGGTCATCCGCAACTATCACGATGCCCTGACGGGCGTTCGTACCACGGCCTGGTACGACCACACCGAAGATGCCCTGCACCTGGTGCGCGGACTGGACCCACAGTATGCGGCGCAGATCTGCATGGGACCGACGATCGGCGAGGAGATGTTTTACTACTGCCCGGTGCAGGGAATCATCTGGCGTACGGATCTGGTCACCGGACAGATCAAGCGCGCTTATCGGGTGATGAGAATACATTCGTGGGGCAACGCCTGCATTGTTGCGATTCAGGAGACGCCAGAGGGTTTGCTGCAGGTGGTTCAGCGCTTTGAAGATCAGTGGAAAAGCTTCTACAAGATCACTTACCTGCTCGGGGAAGACTCTCTTGTCATAACCGCGATTTCCGATACGAATACTGATCAGCCAAGCCCCGTACGCGAAGGGCGCGACAATGTCCGGGAGTTCCTCGAACAGCACATGAATCGGCACCATGAGCCGTTTGATGAACAGAGGGTGGAGTTCACATTGGGCGCGTTCATTGCGCTCGATGCCTTCGATGAGAATTTGCGTACTCTCACCCGAGTGTGGGTACGCAGCGACGATGGGCGGTTCATTCGACCAGTGCTGCGCGATACGGAAGGTACACCTGACTTCCTCGATTGCGTGCTGCTTGATCCGCTTCAATCGACCGGCGATAAAGTGTTGTTTCACCATCTGGGCCATCGTCTTGTTTATCGACAGCACATTGCCGCAGCGGATCAGATACCCGAGACCTTTGCGCAAAGTGTCTTGCCGCTTGAGGTGCAGCATATTCACCGCCAGGGCGGACAATACGTCATCCTCACTGACGAAGGCATGCTGTTCCAGATGAATGACGACGGCCAGACGCGGCTGGTGGGACTCAATCACGCATGGCTGTCGGCCCGCCAGCAGCGCACTGGGCAAGGGTTCAAGTGGTGGGAAACGGTCGGGACCAACATTCAGAACGGGTCCGCCGATGGCGTGGAAGTCGGAGGTATCAGCGATGCAACGGGCAAGACATCCCTGTATGTCATCTATCTGGATCAGCAATTTCTGATTGCCGACACGGCGGGCAAAGCCATGCGCGTGTTGAGACTGACGCCTGACAAAAAAGCGGCGTGGTTGATGGACTGGGCAACCGGTCGAATCTATCGTCAACCCTTCATGACACCTGAAAGCCTGGCGACGGCATTCGGTTCGGGAACACGTTTGCTGCAGGCACATTTGCTTGCCCCGATGCAGCGAGTCATGCCACGACACACTTTTGCCTGGGCCGTGCCCCATGCATCAGGTCTGCGCGCCCGCCGGCATGACCATGTGTTGTTCGACCTGTTCGAAGGTGAATCGCCGCGTATCGTCGGCGTTGAAGTCGAGTTTTTCAACGATGTGGATTCCCTGCAGGCACGGGAGCAAAAGCTGGCGCGATTGCTTGCAGGTCAGCACAGCGCTCCGTACTTGACAGCGGGCCGGAGTGATGGTCTTTGCCGCTGGTATGACGTCGCTGCCGGTCGTCTGCTCAGCGCCACGGTGTCAGGCCGTGACTGGCCGCACTATCTGGGCGTGGCGAATGGTCAGACCCTGGTGCTGCATGATCCTGTAACGGGCCAATTGTTCAGCAACGCCAGTGAAGACGTTACGCGCATTGATGCATGGATGACTGTGGAAGGGGTCAGCCGGGTTGCAGATACGCTGGTTATCGATGGCATCAAGTCAACCGGCAAGGTTGCGCCGATTCCGGCTGGCGTCGATACGTTGGTCCTGCGTTTTGCGCAATCCGCCTCCTACCTTTCGCTCGACCGCCAGAGCTGGGACAGCCTTGACTGCCTGATTGTCGACCTCGATTTTCCCGAGGCGGCAAAAATCTATCTGGCGCTGACGCTGGAGCCGATGCAGCGGTGGCTGGTCTCGATGTCCGGCGGTCACCTGCTGCTGACGGATCCCGACTCGGGAAGCAGCATCATCTTGCGTAATGCCGCGAGCGTGGAGGCGGCACGGCAACAGCAGGTGACACTCGGTATTGCGTTACCTGACGAGATTTCGGTGACCGTTAGCCTGGAGGAGCTGATGAGTGCAATAGCTACCGAGTCCTTGCTGGAACTCGGTGCGTTGATCGGGCTGTCCAGCGACCAGTAAGCCATTGCGAGTTGGCAGATCAGACCGGCTGCGGAGGTTTTCCTCCGCAGCCCTTTTTCGTTCAGGACACCAGGTAGCCCTTGATCCCGGTAAAGATGATTTGCGCCGCTAGTGCGCAAACGAAAAGGCCCATCAGCCGGCTGACGATCTGCAGGCCCTGATCACCGAGAACCCGTTCAATGTGATTGGACAGATACAGCACCACCCCTACGGTGAAACTGGCCAGAGTGATGCTCATGATCGCGGTCAGTTTGTCGTCCCAGTGTGGTTGGCTGACGCCCATCACCAGCAGGGCGCCGATGGTGCCCGGGCCGACGGTCAGCGGGATGGTCAGCGGGACGATCGTCACGTCCTGTTGCACGTTGTCACTCTGCACCACAGGCTTGCCTTGGGCCATGCCCAACGCCGAAATGAACAGCACGCTGCCGGCACCGATGCGGAATGCGTCCGCAGTGATCCCGAATACATCGAAAATCACCCTTCCGAACAGATACAAAAGGACGCTGGACACCAGGGTGGCAATCGCCACTTTCCAGGCCAGGCGCCGCTGTTCCTTGCGCGAGTAGCCACGGGTCAGGCTGATGAAGCAGGACAACACGAAGAACGGGCTGTAGAGCACCAGCATCTTCAGGTAAACGCTGAATAACACGTGGAGCATGGTTTGCGCTCGCATTCCGAGAGGGTGAGCCGGAGTTTATCAGTCGATCTGTTGGTTGTGGGACAGGTTTTAAAGGTGCGTGTTGTTTGTTTTGTGTGAGGGATTATGGTTTTTGCTTATTTGTTCTCTGTAAATGAAGTTACATGTTTAAGTTTGTCGGTGGGGTGATAGTTGATTATTGTTTGGTCTCGGCAAGTTCATGAGGAGCTTGTTTTAATGTATAAGGAATTTCTTGTGAGTAATGTATTTAGTGAAGCCTATATTGATGCCTGTGTAGAGGCGCTGGACTGTTACGATCTGGGCGTGCCAGTTGTTTCCAGGGCGCGTGGTTTTTTTTCCGCGGCAGATGAAGTCGAAGTTCCTGCCACGGCTTCGGTCGTGAGGGACGGGCTGATTACCTTTAGTGGTAATCTTACTGACCAAAACAGGAAAGATGCGCAGAATGCTTATCACTATGCATCGCTTGTTGCAACCAAAATGTTTCCACTAGAGCACCAAGGCAAAGAATGGTATGCGCAGTTCTGTAAGGTTATGGGGCAAGCGGGTTGGATGAGCCTCAGCATGTACTACAACAATCTGAATGTCTCGGGAACCAGCGTGCGCATGGACAAGTTGGTGTTGGAGATCCTCGCCTCGATAGTCACAGGTCTCACGGTACCGGGGCCGTCCACTGCATTAATGCTGAAAACCGCAGGTGATGCAATTGCCGCTCTGCAAAAACGCGATACCGCGTTGACGCTTTATGAGCGCAACATTCTGAATCAAGGTGTCGGTGGCGTGACCGTAGGCTCGTGTATTGATGTGAACGGCACGAACATCTTTGCCATTGGCACCGTACGATTTACACGTGGAAATTCGTCGACCAAAGTATTGTTCGTCGATACGGATGTTCGTAACGTCGGTCTGTATCGTGGTGAGACGGCGTTCGAAAAGAACGAAACCCTGGCTGAAGCTACTCGGCAGCTCATTGCATCCAAAATTGTGGCTTACGCTACTGAGACGCTTGATTACGATATCTGATGAATGCAGGGAAGGGCGGTCATTTGTTGGCTGTCCTTTCTCTATCGAGGTGTTGAAATGAACTGTGATCATTCGGTGTTGATTGTAGGGGGCGCAGTCTTGATAGTGCCTTCGGCGATAGAAGTCATTGCTTATGATGATGTAGTGAATGCGTTGTTGTATGCGCAGCTGGCCGCAAGTAAAAGAGTGAAATCAACTCCGGGTACTAGTTGGTATGACACCTATATTGAAGTTTTGGGTGGTGTCTGGATGTGGTCTGCCAAAGCGCGCGACGAATTTGATATATCTTCAGATAGCGCCGAATCGACAGTTCAGTGGGCTGTTTCGGCGATGTCTCGGCTGGAAGTCGATAAAGAGAGAGTGACCGCCGAAGTGTTATCGCAAATGGTCAACGAAACGCAGCTCAACCCGGCGATCAGTTTATTGCGCAAGTATATGCAACAAGTGCCCGAAGATCAGCCAACCCACACGACGCCGCCTGTGATGGATGTTCGTTTGCTCGTAATCGTCGCACCAACACCCACTTCGTTCAGCTGTGTATGTATAGAGTTCAAAACTGATCGACGACTGAGCTCCAACCCGTTGCCTTACTGTTATCGGGCTGAAGAGGTGCAAGGCCCGATCAGCAGCCGTTACGTCCAGGCAAGTCTGTCGGAAACGTTGTATGCGCCTATAAGGCATCAAATGGCTCTGAAGCTCAAAGACAGGATTCAGGGTAATGTCGCAACGTTGACCCTGCGCGGTGAAACCTGCATGAACACGCCATCAGTCGAGGCACGTTCGTAGCGGATTGCTTTCAGAACGTCGAAGCCGTACGGTTGTGCTGATCGCGCTGGGCTACCCAGTGTTCGATCAGCTCGCGCAGTTGCGACAGCTCCACCGGTTTGGCCATGTGGCCATCCATCCCGGCCTGACGCGCGCGTTCCTTGTGTTCGGCGAGGATGTGCGCGGTCAGCGCGACAATCGGCGTGCGTATACGCTGATTGCTGACCTCCCACGCCCGTAGCTGCTGGGTCGCCGAGAAGCCATCGAGGATCGGCATTTCGCAGTCCATCAGCACCAGGTCGTAACGCTGAGCCTTCATCGCCTGCAGGGCTTCTTCGCCGTTGCTGGCGGTGTCCGGTTGCAGATTGAGTTTACCGAGCATGCCGCGAATCACTTTGGTCGAAATCGTGTTGTCTTCGGCGACCAGAATGCGGAAATCGCTCGGCACCTTGGCCGCCGTCGCGGGAGTGACCACTTGCGGCTGGAACACCACCTGACCTTTATTGCGCTGGTTCAACTCGTCGGCCAGCGTGGTCTTGAGCGTATAGCCGGCCACCGGTTTGGCGAGGATGCGTTTGATCCCGGAGTTGCGCGCGATGATCTTGCTCGGCGCGTTGCTGATGCCGGTGAGCATGATCAACAGGATGTCATGATTGAGGCTCGGGTCTTCCTTGATCTTGGCCGCCAGTTGCATGCCGGTCATGCCGGGCATGTTCTGGTCCAGCAGCACCACATCGAAGTAGTCGCGCAGGTGCGCCTTGGTGCGCAGCAGCGCCAGCGCTTCCTTGCCCGATGGCACGGCGCTGACGTTCAGACCCCAGGCGCTGCATTGCTGCACCAGCACTTTGCGGCAGGTGTCGTTGTCGTCCACCACCAGCACGCGCGCGCCTTGCAACGGGCCGTCGAGGTCGGAGGTCGGGTGTTCGAGGCGATCCGGGTCCAGCGGCAAGGTCAGCCACAAGGTGCTGCCCTGATTGGCGCCGCTCTTGATCCCGAACTCGCCGTGCATCAGGCGGATCAGTTGCCGCGCAATCACCAGTCCGAGGTTGCCACCCAGACGGTTGGCCGAGAGGAAGTGTTTGCTGTGCAGTTCGGCGTGCAGCAACGCATCGCGCTCTTCCGCCTCCATTGGCTGGCCGCTGTCCTGCACGGCGATGCGCAGGCGCGGTTTGACGCTGCGTTCGTCGAGGGCGACGACGATCAGCACTTCGCCTTCGTCGGTTTTCTTCAGGGCGTTTTCCAGCAGGCTCAGCAGGGTCTGGCGCAAGCGGGTCGGGTCGCCGCTGATCACGCGTGGCACTTGCGGCTGGATGAAGCTGATCAGCTCGACGTTCTGCTGTTCGGCCTTGGCCCGGTAGATGCTCAGGCAGTCGTCGATCAGCGCGTTGAGGTCGAACTGCACATCGTCCAGTTCGATCTGTCCGGATTCGAGCTTGGAGATGTCGAGAATCTCGTTGATCAACGTCAGCAGTTCGTTGCCGGCGCTGTGGATGGTTTGCACGTAATCGCGTTGCTTGACCGACAGTGGCGTACCCAGCAGCAGTTCGGTCATGCCCAGCACACCGTTCATCGGGGTGCGGATCTCGTGGCTGATCTTGGCCAGGAACTCGGCCTTGGCGTTGATTTCGGCATTGCTCGCGGCAAGGTCGCGGCTGATGCTGAACCGGCTTTCGGTGATGCTGCGCTGGCGTTCACCCAAGGCGATGCTCATCAGCAAGCCACTGATGCAGATGAAACCCATCAGGGTCATGATCAGGCCTTGCGGCGCCACCAGGGTCAGCCCCAGCAGGGCCGGCAAAATAATCAGCGTGCCGATGTTGAACACTACCATCCCGGCAACGAACAGCCGCGCCGGACGGTAGCCCTTCTGCCAGTGATAGAAGCCGACCAGCAACATGCTCAGACCGGCCAGCGCCACCAGCGCGTAGGTGATGATGTTCAGCGGCAGGGTGTTGACGAATAACAGCAGCAGGCTGCAGATCACGATGAACAGAATGTCGCCCAGCAATAGTTTGTTCAGCGGGTGCGGGCCGAGTGGGGCGAAGAAGCGCAGGGCGAACATCAGCCCGGCTGGGGCGGTCAGGAGCAACGCCAGATAGGCGCCCGGGGTCTGGATCGCGTGCCAGTTCGGCAACCACGGGCCGGCGAGGTTGAGCAACAGCAACAGGCTCAGGCCCAGCAGGCCTTCGCAGACCGCCAGCCACAGGCTGCTGCGCGAGCGGGAGTAGGCGTAGCGCACGATGTTGTGCAGCAGCAACATGCCGAGGCAGCCGAACAGCAGACCGAAGATCAGCGTCTGGTTCTGGTTGGCGGCACTCATCACCGCCGATTGCAGGGTGATGTGCGGGCGCAGCTGATGGTCGGAAACCATCCGCAGATAAACGTCGAGGGACTTGTCGCTTTGCGGCAGCGGCAGCAGGAAGTCGCTGCTCGGCAGTGGCCGCTCGACCTGCGGCTGATGGGTGCCGGAAGTGCGTTGCTCGATCAGCTTGTCGCCGTCCAGCACGTAGAGGCTGAGGTTGGACAGGTCGGGAGCGAAGATCCGCAGCACCTGCTCGTGCTTGCCCGGCGCCAGTTTGAAGCGCAGCCAGAGTGCACCATCGGGCTCGGCCGCCGTGAGGCGATCAAGTTCGATAGGGCTGAATTGATTGGTGTAGCGCGCCGAGCGGATGTCGCTCAGTTGCAGATTACCCTGATCGTCAAGCAATACCGACCAGCCACTGCCTTGCGCGGCTAGAGCCGGAAGCATGCAGAGCAAGGTCAGCAACGTGACGGTGAAACTTATGGCAATCCTGAGCCAGCGCACGGCGAAATCCCTTCGTAGGTTGATGCCAGAATATAACGATGCGCGGCGGCGGAACAGCCCGGCGAGGGACTGCATCCCGCGCCGGACGTGAAGGACAGCTTATTCCTGGGTTTCGCCACGTTCGCGGGCAATGGCGCGGTAGCCAATGTCCTTGCGGTAGAAGCAGCCTTCCCAGTCGATGGCAGCGGCCAGCTTGTAGGCTTGCTGCTGCGCTTCGCTGACACTGGCGCCCATGGCGGTGGCGCAGAGTACGCGACCACCGGCCGTCACCACGTTGCCATCCTTCAGCGCCGTACCGGCGTGGAAGACTTTGCCTTCCAGGCCTGCGGCTGTGTCCAGACCGTTGATCACCGCGCCCTTGGCGTAGTCGCCCGGGTAGCCGCCGGCGGCCAGCACGATGCCGACGCTCGGACGTGGATCCCACTGCGCTTCAACCTTGTCCAGCGCTTGCGCCAGAGCGGCTTCGACCAGCAGCACCAGGCTTGACTGCAGACGCAGCATCACCGGTTGGGTTTCCGGGTCACCGAAGCGGCAGTTGAATTCGATGACTTTCGGGTTGCCGGCCTTGTCGATCATCAGACCGGCGTACAGGAAACCGGTGTAGACGTTGCCTTCTTCGGCCATGCCGCGCACGGTCGGCCAGATCACCTGATCCATCACGCGCTGGTGCACGTCGGCGGTGACCACCGGGGCAGGGGAGTAGGCACCCATGCCGCCGGTGTTCGGGCCGCTGTCGCCGTCGCCAACACGTTTGTGGTCCTGGCTGGTGGCCATCGGCAGGACGTTCTTGCCGTCGACCATGACGATGAACGAGGCTTCTTCGCCGTCGAGGAATTCTTCGATCACCACGCGCGAACCGGCGTCGCCGAAGGCGTTGCCGGCGAGCATGTCGCGCACGGCGTCTTCGGCTTCGGCCAGGGTCATGGCAACGATCACGCCTTTACCGGCGGCCAGGCCATCGGCCTTGATCACGATCGGTGCACCTTTTTCACGCAGGTAAGCCAGGGCCGGCTCGATCTCGGTGAAATTCTGGTAGTCAGCGGTCGGGATCTTGTGACGCGCGAGGAAATCCTTGGTGAAGGCTTTCGAGCCTTCCAGCTGCGCAGCGCCAGCGGTCGGGCCGAAGCAGTCCAGGCCACGGGAGCGGAACAGATCGACCACGCCGGCCACCAGCGGCACTTCCGGGCCGACGATGGTCAGGGAAACGTTTTTCTCGGCGAAGTCGGCCAGTTGCTCAAGGGCCAGCACGTCGATGGCGACGTTCTCGCACTTGGCTTCAATCGCGGTACCGGCGTTGCCCGGCGCGACGAAAACCTTCTGCACGCGCGGATCCTGAGCCACTTTCCAGGCCAGGGCGTGTTCACGGCCACCGCTGCCAATGATCAAAACATTCATTTCAAAAACCTCAAAAATCTGTCAGGCGCTGCTGGAGCGCTTTATGTGGGAGCGGGCTTGCTCGCGAAAGCGGTGTGTCAGG
>Ga0308166_1001349_pt1 | contig 26418 bp, 24 predicted proteins | sample PhyCR2_2_FD_202137 | JGI IMG/M metagenome (GOLD analysis project Ga0308166, IMG submission 202137) | Phyllosphere microbial communities from UC Gill Tract Community Farm, Albany, California, United States - DLSLCC.R2 | ecosystem: Host-associated > Plants > Phyllosphere > Unclassified | place... | reverse complement strand
GCACCCTCGTGCGCGAGGCGGGCAGCACGATGCAGGAGATCGTCGGCAGCGTGCGCCGCGTCACCGACATCCTCGGCGAGATCACGGCCGCCAGCCAGGAGCAGAGCGCCGGCATCGAACAGATCAATCAGGCCATCACGCAGATGGACGACGTGACCCAGCAGAACGCCGCGCTCGTCGAGCAGGCCGCCGCCGCGTCGCAGGCGATGCGCGACCAAGCCGAGCGCCTCGCGGCCGCCGTCGCCGTGTTCCGCCTGGAAGCGGGTGCCATCGCCGCCGCACCGGCAGCGGTGACCACGACGCCGGCGGCGCCGGCCCGCGCCCTGGCCGCGCCCGTCAAATCGGCCGCCAGCCGCCCGGCCGTGCGTCCGGCCGCGGCGAAGCCGGTTGCGGCGAAGGCGGCAGCCTCGAAAGCGGCAGCCCCGAAGCCGGCGGCATCGAAGCCGGCTGCCGCGGCACCGTCCGCATCGACGTCGGCCGCCCGTGCGCCGGTGCTGGACAGCGACTGGGAAGAGTTCTGATCCGCCGCCACTGACGGATGCCGACCTGCCCGGGCCCCGGCCGCGCCCCACGGCGCGCCGGGGCCCATTGCTTTTTTGTTTCCATGTATTGCTCCTTCGTCCAGTGCGCGATTGTGTTAGGCTCTCCGATGCGCCCGGCATTGCCCGGCGCACCAGCACTGTCAACACAAGGTAAATACAAGGATTCGCATGACTGGCTTCGTCATTCCGCCTCCCGCCGTCCCGGCCCTCGCCGTGGCCGGTTCCGACCAGGTTTTCCCGCTGCGCCGCGTGTTCTGCGTCGGCCGCAACTACGCCGCCCATGCGCGCGAAATGGGTTCCGATCCGAACCGCGAACCGCCGTTCTTCTTCACCAAGCCGGCCGACGCCGTCGTGCCCGCGAGCGGCAGCGTGCCGTATCCGTCCGCCACGCGCGAGCTGCACCATGAAGTCGAACTGGTCGTCGCACTCAAGGGCGGCGGCACGGACATCGCGCCGGAAGCGGCGCTGGACCTCGTGTGGGGCTATGGCGTCGGTCTCGACCTGACGCGGCGCGACCTGCAGGCCGTCGCCAAGAAGGACGGCCGGCCGTGGGACATGGCCAAGGGCTTCGACGCCTCGGCGCCGTGCAGCCCGCTCGTGCCGTTCGAGCGCACGGGCCACCCCCAGGATGCCCGCATCTGGCTGGAGGTTAACGGCCAGGCCAGGCAGGAAGGCAACCTGAACGAAATGATCTGGCCGGTGGCGGACGTCATCGCCGCGCTGTCGCGCCTCGTCGCGCTGGCGCCGGGCGACCTGATCTACACCGGCACGCCGGCCGGCGTGGACGCATTGCACCCGGGCGACCGCGTGCGCGGCGGCGTCGCCGGCGTCGCCACGTTCGAGCTGACCATCGGCACCGCAGGCGAGGTGCGATGAGGGGCGTACTGCAGATCGGCGCGTTCGCGCCGGAAGTGCAGGCACAGCTCGACGCCGAATTCCGCCGCATCGGACCGGACGACCTGGAACGCGATCCGGCGCTGGCGCAGGATGTTCACGCGATCGTCACGCGCAGCAACCTGGACGTGCCGGAAGCGCTCGTCGAGCGCCTGCCCGCGCTGGAAATCATCGCCACGTGCGGCGTCGGCTACGACCTCATCCCGCGCGCGCTGGCGGCCCGGCGCGGCATCGTCGTCGCCAACACGCCGGACGTGCTGAACGCCGCCGTGGCCGAGCTGTGCATCGGTACCTTGCTCGCGCTGCTGCGGCGCTTGCCGCAGGCCGACCGCTACGTGCGCGACGGCCGCTGGAAGCGCGCCAGCTTCCCGCTCGCGACGAGCCTGGCGGGCAAGCACGTGGGCATCGTCGGGATGGGGCGCATCGGCAAGGAGATCGCGCGCCGCCTCGAGATGTTCGGCGTGGCGCTCGCCTACCACGGCCGCACCGACCAGGGGCTGGCCTGGCGCTACGAGGCCGACCTGGCGGCGCTGGCGCGCGATTCCGACATCCTGATCGTCGTCGCGCCGGGCGGCGCCGATACGAAGCACATGGTCGACGCGCGCGTGCTGGACGCGCTCGGGCCCGCGGGCTACCTCGTCAACGTGGCGCGCGGCTCGCTCGTCGACGAAGACGCGCTGCTGGCCGCGCTGGAGGGGGGCACGCTCGCCGGCGCCGCGCTCGACGTGTTCGACGGCGAGCCTGACATCGACCCGCGCTTCTTCGCACTCGACAACGTGGTGCTGACGCCGCACCTGGGCAGCGCCACGCACGAGACGCGCGCGGCGATGGCGCAGCTGATGCTGGACAACGTGCGGGCCTACTTCAGGAGCGGCAGGGCGCTGACGCCGGTTGAGCCGGACTGAAGCCGTCGCCGTTGCGCACCGGGCACGTTGAACCCGGGTCCCCGCCTCCGCGGGGATGACGCTTTCGCGGGAGAACATTCCAACGGGCTACCGTGCGCCGCAACATCCTGCGCTGGATTAGGGTGGAATGGCAGAGCAGATCGCTGCAATCCAGTCCTGTCGGAGGCCACCATGCACACGCACACCCACTCGTGTCCCTGCTGTTTCATCATCCCATCCAGCATGCTTCGCAAGCTCGCCGTCGAGGCCGAAGGGGCCGAGCGGCAGCGCCTGCTTGAGCAGCTGGAGCGCTCCGCCTTCCTGCGCGGCCAGCGTGCGGCCAGCGGCCTCGCGGCGCCGGGCATGCTGGTGGCGGCCGGTGAAAAGCACCGCACCGTCTATGACGCGCGCCACGGCACGCGCCTGCCCGGCAAGCTGGTGCGCACCGAGACGGGGCATGCCGGCAGCGACGCGGCCGTCAACCAGGCGTTCGACGGCGCCGGCACCACCTACGATTTCTACCGGCAGGTCCTGCAGCGCAATTCCATCGACGGGCGCGGCCTGGGCATCGATTCCAGCGTCCACTACAGCAAGCAGTTCAACAACGCGTTCTGGAACGGCCGCCAGATGGTGTACGGCGACGGCGATGGCAAGCTGTTCACCGGCTTCACGGGCGCGCTCGATGTGATCGCGCACGAGCTGACCCACGGCGTCACCCAGTACACGGTGCCGGGCGGCGGTCTCGTCTACGACGGCCAGAGCGGGGCGCTGAACGAATCGGTCTCCGACGTGTTCGGATCCGTCGTCAAGCAGTGGCACCTGAAGCAGACCGCCGCCAAGGCCGACTGGCTGATCGGCGCGGGCATCATGACGCCCGCCGTCGGCAAGGCGCTGCGATCGATGGCCGACCCGGGCAACACGGCCCTCACGTGGTCGGGCGACGACCAGCCGGGCACGATGAAGGGCTACGTCGAGGGCGGCGACGTGCACACGAACTCGGGCATCCCCAACCATGCGTTCTACCTTGCCGCCATGAAGCTGGGCGGACACAGCTGGGACAAGGCCGCGCCGGTCTGGTACCAGGCGCTGTCGCTGCTGCATTCGGACGCGACGTTCGCCGACGCCGCCCAGGCCACGATCAAGGCGGCCGAACTGCGCCACGGCGTCGGCTCCGCCGAGGCGAAGGCGGTGCAGGGCGCCTGGCACGAGGTAGGCGTCGTCTGATGCGCCTGGCGCTGCATTGTGTCGGCGGTTTCACGGGCCCGGCCGGCGCGCAGACGCGCAGCGTCGACGTCGACACATTGCCCCCGGCGGAACGCGCCCGCCTGCGCGCGCTCGTGGCGGCGCTCGATCCCGGGAACCTGCCGGCCGCGCTGCTCAAGCCGCGGCCGCAGCCGTGGGATTTCACGTACACGCTGACGATCGACGACGGCGTCGCGCGGCAGGTGCGCTTTCACGTCGATGCGGCGCCGGGACCGTTGCGCGAGATCGTCGAGGTGCTGGAGGGGCGGCCGCCCGATCCATCCTGACGGCGCCCGCCGCTCAGTCGCTCGGCCGCTCAGTCGCCGCTGCGCCGGAAATCCATCGTCCAGTTGGTTTCCCAGCTTCGGCCGTCGTCGGCCGAGAAGGCCTGGTTCCAGTGCAGCGTGTCCGCGTCGATGCGGCGCCACTCGAAGCGGACGGTGATGGGCATGCCGTCCAACACGTCGCGTGCGAAAAAGGTGCCGACGCCGCCTTCGAAGCGGCCGACCACGGGCACGTCGAGCTTGCCGGGGAAACGGCCGTCCAGCCACCAGATCGACCATGTCCGCGCCTGGGGATCGTAGGCGCGCAGCGCGACCGCGCGCACGTCGCCTTCCGGGAAATGCAGGACGTTGTCTTCCAGGTTGCCGAACCCGCCGAGGATCTTGCGGGTCGACATGGCGCCGTCGAATTCGACCCAGTCGGCGCAACCCGCCAGGCGTTCCTTGAGGCGGCGGTGCTTCACCCGCCAGTCGCCGACGGCGAAATCGAAGTCGGTCGGTGCCGAGTCCAGCAGTTCAAGTGCCATGGTGTCCTCTCAACGTGGTCAACCCGGCAATAGTGGCACAAGAATACGCTGCCGAGGGACCGACGCGTGACAAAGCGTGCATTTGGGCGCCCATCCATTCGCTAGAATCGCATGCGCAGCACAACCATTCGAACGTTCAAGAAAGAGATCGACAGCATGAAAAAATGGGTAAAGGCAGCCGTCCTGATCGGCATCCTGGCAGGCCTGACGGGCTGCACGTTGCCCCGTTGTTCGTTACAGGGGGAACAGGCAGCGAGCTTGATCGCCAGCCTCTTCGGCGCCTAGTCACGCATCGAACGGCCGCTTCCCCAGCTCGGCCGCCACGTGGTCGACGAAGCACGTGATGCGCGCCGCCAGCGCCGTGTTGCGGTAGTAGACCGCGTTGATGGGCTGGCGCACGTCCAGCGTCGCGTCCGGGAGCAGCTGCACCAGCCGGCCGGCCTCCCGGTCGTCGCGCGTCATGAAATCCGACAGGCAGACGATGCCGAGGTCGGCCAGCGCCATCTGGCGCAGCGTTTCGCCGCTCGATGACGCGATGGTGGGCTTGACGCGGAGCGGGCCGCCGTCGACGGCGCGCAGCGGCCAGTCGTTCAGGGTCTCCGGCTGGGTAAAGCCCAGCAGCACGTGCCGTTCCAGGTCGGCCGGCGCGCCGGGCGTGCCGTGGCGTTCGAGGTAGGCCGGACTGGCCAGTACGCGGATGCGGCTCGTGCCGACCAGGCGCGCGTGCAAGGTCGAATCCTTGAGCACGCCGATGCGCAGCGCCACGTCGGTGCGCCGTTCGATCAGGTCGGTAATGCCCTCGTTCGAATCGAGTTCCAGTTCCACGTCCGGATAGCGGGCGCGAAAGCCCGCGATCAGCGGCACCAGCACGTGCAGCATGAACGGCGTGGCGGCGTCGACCCGCAGCCGGCCCGCAGGGCGCATGCGCCGGGCCGCCATCTGCTCTTCCGCCGCATCCACCGCATCCAGGACGGCGCGCGCGCGTGCCAGGAACGTGGCGCCTTCCTCGGTCAGCTCCAGCCGCCGCGTCGTGCGGCGCAACAGCGTCGTCTGCAGTTTCTCTTCCAGCCGGCCCAGCGTGCGGCTTGCCGCCGAGACCGTCAGCCCCAGCGCCTCCGCGGCGGCCGTCAGCGAACCCGTGTCCACCACCGCCACGAACGCCTGCATTTCATCGAGCGTCGTCTTCATTTTTGATCTCAGTGCAAAAGTCTTTGTTCCATACACGGCTTAATCTGCAAATATAAACCAAGGACAATCCCTCCTATCGAAAAACCGTAGATGTTGTCCAAGGAGCCGCAATGAAATCCTCCACTGCCTTGCTCGCGCTGGCCACCGGCGCGTTTGCCATCGGCACCACCGAGTTCACCCCGATGGGCCTGTTGCCCGTGATCGCCGACGGCGTCCACGTGAGCATTCCCACCGCCGGCATGCTCGTCTCGGCCTACGCGATCGGCGTGATGGTCGGCGCGCCCGTCATGACCCTGCTGTTCAGCCGCTTCGGCAAGCGTGCGGCGCTGATGGCGCTGATGCTGATCTTCACGGCCGGCAATCTGCTGTCGGCATTTGCGCCGGGTTACACGACCTTGCTGCTGTCGCGCCTCATCACGAGTCTCAACCATGGTGCCTTCTTCGGCATCGGCGCCGTCGTGGCGGCCAGCGTGGTCCCGAAAGAGAAGCAGGCCAGCGCCATCGCCGCCATGTTCATGGGCCTGACGGTCGCCAACGTCGGCGGCGTACCGGCGGCGACGTGGATCGGCCAGCAGGTCGGCTGGCGCCTCGCGTTCGGCGGGACGGCCATGCTGGGCCTCGTCACCATCGCCGCGCTGTGGCTGGCGCTGCCGAAAGGCGAGCCGGGCACGCGGCCGGACGTGCGCCGCGAGCTGAAAGTGCTGGCCAGCCGCGACGTGCTGCTGGCGATGGGCACCACCGTGCTCGGTTCCGGTGCCATGTTCGCGCTGTACACCTATGTCGCGCCGATGCTGGCCGACCTGACCCATGCGAGCCCCGGCTTCGTCGCGTTCGGCCTCGTTCTGATCGGCATCGGCTTCACCGTCGGTAACAGCCTCGGCGGCCGCCTGGCCGACTGGTCGCTGGACGGCGCCACCAAGCTGATCCTCGCGGCGCTCGCCGTCGTCATGGTCTTGCTGCCGCTGCTGCTGCAAACGCACGTGGGCGCCGCCCTCGGCCTGCTGGTGTGGGGCGCCGCCGCCTTCGGCATCGTGCCGCCCGTGCAGATGCGCGTGATGCAGGCGGCGGCCCAGGCGCCCGGCCTGGCCTCGTCGGTGAACGTCGGTGCCTTCAACCTCGGCAACGCGGTCGGCGCGGCGCTCGGCGGCGTGGTCATCGGCCAGGGCCTCGGCTACGCCGCGGTGCCGTTCGTCGGCGCGGCCCTGGCGGCCGGCGGCCTTGCCCTCGTCTGGATCGGCAACGCCGGCCGCCGGCGCGACGCGGCCCGCGCCCAGGCGTCTTCCATCTGATCGCAACCAACGACAATCAGGAGTACCACCATGAACAACATCCCATCCTTCGGCGTCGGCACGTTCCGCCTCACCGGCCCGACCGTCATCGATTCCGTGCGCACCGCGCTCGAACTGGGCTACCGCGCCGTCGACACGGCGCAAATCTACGGCAACGAAGCCGAGGTCGGCCAGGCCGTGGCCGGCAGCGGCGTGCCGCGTGCCGACCTGTTCCTGACCACCAAGATCTGGACCGACAACTACGCGCGGGACAAGCTCGTCCCCAGCCTGCGCGCCAGCCTGGACAAGCTGCGCACGGATTACGTCGACCTGGCGCTGATTCACTGGCCGGCGCCCGGCAACGGCGTGGCGCTGCCGGAGTTCATGGAAGCGCTGGCCGAGGCCAAGTCGCTGGGACTGACGCGCCGGATCGGCATCTCGAACTTCAATGTCGCCTTGACCCGGGACGCCATCGACGTCGTGGGGGAGGGCGAGATCGCGACCAACCAGATCGAACTGAGCCCGTACCTGCAGAACCGCACGCTGACCGCGTACCTGAACGAGCAGGGCATCGCCGTCACGTCGTACATGACGCTCGCGTACGGCAAGGTGCTGAACGACCCGGTACTGGCCGCCATCGCCGCCAAGCACGACGCGACCGTGGCGCAGGTGGCGCTGGCGTGGGCGCTGCAGCTGGGCTACGCCGTGATCCCGTCGTCGACGAAGCGCGCCAACCTGGCCAGCAACCTGCTGGCGCGCGACCTCGCGCTGGATGCGGACGACATGGCGCGCATCGCGGCGCTGGAGCGGGGCGGCCGCGAAGTCGATCCCGCGGGCCTGGCGCCGGCGTGGGATTGAGGAGGTCGCGATGAACGGTTCTGCGCTGACGACACTCACCGCCGGCGGTTTCAGTATCGGCATCGAAGCGCCGCTGGACAACGACTGGACGCCGGCGGGCGAAGCGGCCCGGCGCGCAGCCGGGCGGCTCCCCGGCGAGCCGGACCTGCAGCGCCACGCCGACCTGGCCCGGCTGGCCGACCGCCTCGGCTTTCGCGCGCTGTGGGTGCGCGATGTGCCCGTGTACGACCCGTCGTTCGGCGATGCGGCCCAGGTGTTCGAGGTGTTCGCCTATCTCGGCTACCTGGCCGGCATCACCGAGCGGATCCTGCTCGGCACGGCGGCCGTCGTGCTGCCGATCCGCGCGCCGCTGCTGACATTGAAAGCGGCGGCGACCGTGCAGCGCCTGAGCAGCAACCGGCTGCTGATGGGCGTGGCGAGCGGCGACCGGCCCGTCGAATATCCGCTGTTCGGTCTCGACTTCGACAGCCGCGGCAGCGATTTCCGCGTGCAGGTGGCGCTGCTGCGCGACGGCGCGCGTACCCGTCTGCCGGAGGGCCTGGCTGTCCTGCCGCGGCTGGAGGCGCCGCTGCCGCTCCTGGTGGCCGGCCTCGCGCAGCAGACGCCCGGCTGGATCGGCGAGCGCATGGACGGCTGCCTCGCCTATCCGGGCACGCCCGAGGACCATGTGCAACGCGTAGCGGCCTGGCGCGCCGTGGCCGGACCGAAGCCGTACGCCAGCTTCATCCACCTCGACCTGGCCGAGGAACCCGACGCGCCGCTGCAGCGCCGGCGCTTCGGTTTTCGCGGCGGCCGCGACGCACTGGTGGCCGAACTGCAGGCGCTGCGCGCGGCCGGCGTCGATCACGTGGGCCTGCACTTCCGGCGCAACGCGCGCCCGCTCGACGAGACGCTGCACGAGATCGCGGCGTACGTGCTGCCGCGCTTTCATACGGCCTGATCGACGCGGCACGACGGGATGGTATTCTTGGGTCGATGACCGTGCCCGGCAGCGCCATGCGGGGCGCATCGCCTACCGACAGAACAGGACCACGCATGCAGATCGCATTCGAACACCCGGATCAACCCGCCGTACACGCGCTGATCGCCGAACTGGATGCCTACCTGTATTCGATCTACCCGGCGGAGAACGTGTATGCGCTGGACATCCCCTCGCTGTGCCGGCCGGACGTCCTGTTTGCGGTCGTGCGTGACCCAGCCGGCGCGCCGATCGCCTGCGGCGCCGTCGTCATGACGCCGGATTACGGCGAAATCAAACGCATGTACGTCCGTCCGCAGGCCCGCGGGCAGGGCGTCGCGCGCCGGTTGATGGAAGCCCTGGAAGCGAAGGCCCTGTCGAGCGGTTGCCGGACATTCATGCTCGAGACGGGCCCGCCGCAAGCGGAAGCGCTCGTCCTGTACGAACGCATGGGATACCGGCGCCGCGGCCCGTTCGGCGAGTATCCGGACGACCCGTTCTCGATCTTCATGCAAAAGAATGCGGGCGAGCGGGGGCAGCCTGCCGCGTGACGTGATGCGCGGCCGCGGCGGATCACGTGGCGCCGGGCGCCTCCGCCCGCCGCCTCGGGTGGCCACCCGGTTGGCCACTCAGGTAGCCACTCGGTTGGCCACTCAGTTGGCCATATTCTTGGCCACGATCGCGTCGGTGGCCGCCTGCGCCTGCTGCAGCGGCTGATTCAGCACGGTTGTCGCATACGATGGCGCCGGCGCCGCGACGGTGCCGAGCGCGCTGCCGCCCTCGCGGCTGATGTCGACATCGACGGTGGCCGACAGGCCCACGCGCAGCGGGTGCGCCTGCAATTCCTTCGGATCGAGCGAGATGCGCACGGGCACGCGCTGCACGACCTTGATCCAGTTGCCGGTGGCGTTCTGCGCCGGCAGCAGCGAGAACGCGCTGCCCGTGCCGGCACCCAGCCCCACGACCTTGCCGTGGTAGACGATCTTGCCGCCGTAGATGTCGGCTTCGATCGTCGCCGGCTGGCCGACGCGGATGTCGCGCAATTCCGATTCCTTGAAGTTGGCGTCGACCCACAGCTGGTCGAGCGGCACGATCGACAGCAGCGGCGCGCCCGGCGCGATGCGGCTGCCGACCTGCACGCTGCGCTTGGCGACGTAGCCGGACACCGGCGCGACGATGGCGTTGCGGCGCGCGGCCAGCCATGCGGACAGGTAGTCCGCCTTCGCGGCCAGCACGTTCGGGTGCTCGGCCGGCGTCACGCCCGCCACCGTCACGCGCGCGGCCGCGAGCTGCTTCTGCGCGACGTCGAGCGCCGCCTTCGCATCGTCGACGGCGCGGCGCGCATGCGCCACGTCCTCGCCGGAGACGACATTGTCGGCCGCCAGCGGCGCGCGCCGGGCCAGGTCTTCGCGTTTCGCCTGCAGCTCGACGCGGCGCTGTTCGACCAGGGCTTCGTACTGCGCCACGTTCGTGTAGCGCTCGCGCTGCTGGCGCACGGCCGTGCCCAGGCGCGCCTCGGCCTGCGCCAGCGCGACCTCGGCGTCGGCCGGGTCGAGGCGGACGATCTCGGTGCCGGCCTGCACGAGCTGCGTCTCGTCGGCGCGGATCTCGACGACGCTGCCCGTCACCTGCGACGACACGTTCACGAGGTTGCCGCCGACGTAGGCATTGTCCGTCTCGACGCGCTTGGACGCGACCAGCAGATAGTACGCGCCGTAGGCCGCGCCGGCGGCGAGGAAGGCGGCGGTGATGCCGGCCAGGACGACGCGGCGCTTCTTGTTGTTGGGGGCTTGGGTCTCGGTGGTCATGGTGTCGGGTTACTTCGTGTTCGATTGGGTGAGGGCCGGTCTGCCTGCCGGCGCTTGCGCGTGGTAGCCGCCGCCGAGCGTGCGCACGAGCGCGACCTGCGTCTGCAGCCGCGCGTCCGTCAGCTGCAGGCCGACGTCGCGCTGGCGCAGCACGGCCTGGCGCGCCTGCAGCACGGCGGCGCGGTCGGCCAGGCCGCGTTGCATGCGCGCCTCGGCGTTCGCGGCGAGTTTGCGGCTGGCGTCGAACGTGGCGGCGTGCGCGTCCGTCTCGCGGGCGATGCCCTGCAGCGTGGCCGCTTCGCGCGCGACGTCGCGCACGGCGTTCAGCACGGCCTCGTTGTATTCGGCCAGCAGTTCGTCGCGGCTGCTGCGCGCAACGCCCAGCTGGGCGTTGAGGCGGCCGCTGTCGAACAGCGGCAGGTCGAGCGTGGCGCCGACGAGCGGCGTGCGGCTCGGGTAGCGCAGCAGCTTGCCGAGCGACGTCGCATCGAGGCCGAGGGCCGCCGCGAGGTTGATGTCGGGGCGGAACGCGGCTTCGCTCGCGGCCACGCGGCCCAGCTGCGCCTCGACGCGCCAGCGCGCGGCCTGCAGGTCCGGCCGGCGCGCCAGCAGTTCCATGCCCAGCGCGCGCGGCACGGCGTCGACGGCGGGCGCCGGCAGCCGGTGCGCGAGATCGTCCAGTGCGGCGGGGTCGCCGCCGATCAGCGCGCGCAGGCCTTCGCGTTCGCGCGCCGCGTCCGTATCGTGGCGCGCGGCCTGTTCGCGCAGCGCGGCCAGGTCCTGTTCGGCACTCTGCAGCGCGTCGGCGCCGACCAGGCCATGGGCCATGCGGGCCTTGCGGTCGGACACGAGGTCGCGCTGCACGGCGATCAGGGCGTTCGTGTTGTCCTGGCGCGCCCACAGCATCTGCAGGCGCAGATAGCTCTGCACGACGGCCGCCGCCAGCAGCTGGCGCGCCTGCGCGCTTTCCGCGGCGGCGGCGTTGGTTTCGCCGAGCGCGGCGGCGATCAGCGCGCGGTGCTTGCCCCACCAGTCGACGTCGTACGAGGCGCGCAGCGCGACCGACGCGTCGTTGTACCAGGACCCGCCGATCGGCGCCGGGAAGAAGCCGTTGGACGAATAGCGCTGGCGGTTCAGGCCCGTTGCCAGGTCGAGGCGGCCGCCTTCGTTCGCCACTTCGGCGCCGAACGCGGCGCGGGCGCCGGCCACGCGCGCGCCCGCGACCGCGAGCGACGGGTTGTCGCGCAGGGCGCGCGCCACGAGGGCGTCCAGCTGCGGGTCGCGGTAGGCTAGCCACCACTGTTCGGCGGGCCAGGCGTCGGCCGGCAGCGCGATGCCGGCCGCGTGCTGCGCACGGGCGAAGTCGGGGCCCCGGGCCTGGTTCGTTTCGGGCGGGACGCTGAGGCAGCCGGACAGCAGGGCCAGCGCGGCGGCCGCGGCGGAGATCGGTTTCATGTGTCGCACGTTGAGCATCTTTCTGCGGGTCGTTCCATGTTTGGCTCGGTCATTCCATGGCGGCGTGGTCGACCGGCACCGGGGCGCCGGCCTTTTGCGGCGGGCGGATCAGCAGCAGCATCGGGATCACGGCCAGGGTGAGCAGCATCATCAGCCAGTAGTCGTCGACGTAGGCAATCATCGACGCCTGGCGCGTGACTTCGTTGTTGACGAGGGCGGCGCCGGCCTGCGTCGCCATGTCGTACAGGCTTGCCGGATCGCGCACGGCGGGATTCGCATTCGTCACCTGCGCGGCGAGCGACGCGTGGGCGATCTGCGTGTTGCGCACGAGGAGGGCCTGCACGAGGGCGATGCCGATCGACGAGCCGATGTTGCGCACGAGGCTGTAGAGGGCCGTGCCTTCCGCGCGCATCTGCGGCGACAGCGTGGCGAACGTCGCGGCCGACAGCGGCACGAACACGAGGCCGAGGCCCACGCCCTGCACGACGCCGGGCCAGACGATGTCCGACTGCGACAGCACGAGCGTGAAGTGCGTCATCTGCCACAGCGAGAACGCGGTGATGGCGAAGCCCGTGCCCAGCAGCAGGCGGAAATCGACCTTGCCGGTGAGGCGCCCGACGACCAGCATCGCGGCCATCGTGCCGAGGCCCGACGGCGCCGTCACGAGGCCGGCCAGCTTGGCCGGATAGCCCATCAGGCCCTGCAGCATGGTCGGCATCAGCGCACGCGTGGCGAACAGCACCATGCCGACGATGAAGATGAGGAGCAGGCCCGTGACGTAGTTGGCGTTCTTCAGCAGCCGGAAGTCGACGAACGATGTCCCGGCCGGGCGCGTCAGCGTGTGGCCGATGAAGTAGGAGAACGCGAGCGTCGTCAGGATCAGTTCGACCCACGTCTCGGTCGAGGCGAACCAGTCGTTCTGCTCGCCGCGGTCGAGCAGCATCTGCAGCGCGCCGATGGCGACCGACAGGGTGACGAAGCCGAACATGTCGAAGCGGATGCGGCGCGCCGGGTCCGTCCCGTGGATGTAGCGGAGAATGCCCCAGAACGCCAGGGCGCCGATCGGCACGTTGATGAAGAAGACCCAGCGCCAGCTGTAGCTGTCCGTCAGCCAGCCGCCCAGGCTGGGGCCGAGGATCGGGCCGATCATCACGCCCATGCCCCACACGGCCATCGCCGAGCCGTGCTTTTCGCGCGGGTTGATGTCGAGGAGGACGGATTGCGACAGCGGCACGAGCGCCGCGCCGAACACGCCCTGCAGCATGCGCGCGACGACGATCTCGGTCAGCGTCGCCGAGATCCCGCACAGGACGGAGGCGACCGTAAATCCGGCTACGGAGGCGAGGAACACTTTCTTGAGGCCGAAGCGGTCGACCAGCCAGCCGTTCAGCGGCGTGGCGATGGCGGCGGCCACGATGAACGACGTCAGCACCCACGTGATCTGGTCCTGCGACGCCGACAGCGCGCCCTGCATGTGGGGCAGGGCGACGTTGGCGATGGTGCCATCCAGCGCCTGGATGATCGTCGCCAGCATGATCGAGATCGTGATCATGGTGCGGTTGATCGGCCTGGCGTCGCCCGGCGCCCCGGCGGCCGGCGGCCCGGCGGCTGCGCTCACAGGCCTTCCTCGATGCGCTTCCTCAGCGCTTCCAGCAGGACGGTGGCGGCGGCCAGCGCCTCCGGGTCGAGGTCGGCCAGCAGGCCGGCGCGAAAGCCCGTCGCTTCCTTGCGCACTTCGGCGTAGACGGTCTTGCCGGCGTCGGTCAGCTGCACGAGCTTCACGCGCCGGTCGAGCGCGGACGGCGCGCGCACGACGAAGCCGCCGCGTTCCAGCCGGTCCAGCATCGAGACCATCGACGGGCCTTCGACGCCGACGAGATCGGACAGCGCGCGCTGCGACAGCGGTTCGTCCGACTTGGCGATCATCGCAATGGTCATCCAGCCGGACTGGCCGATGCCCAGGTGCTTGAGGCGCTTGTCCAGCGCAAGCCGCCACAGGCGCGCGCTCGTATGCAGGGCGGCCGAGAAGCGTTCCTCGATCGTTTCGGGTAGGCTACTCATGATTAGTTACTTAATAGGTAGAAACCTATCGAGTTTAATCTATGCAATCATCCCGCGCAAGGATCAGAATTCGGGGTCGGCAGAATTCGGGGTCAGAGCATGATTTACTAAAAATTCGGGGTCAGAGCACATTTCTGAACAATTGATTGAAAGGATAAAAAAGCGCTTTTATCCCAATGCACAGGCGTATGCACGAGCAAAGCATGGCGATGCCCGGTGCAGTCTTTCGCTGGGGCTGTTGTTCGAAAATGTGCTCTGACCCCGAATTTCGAGAAAAAGGTGCTCTGACCCCGAATTCAGGCGGTTGCTGCTTCCAGCGTGAACACGGCGTGCACGTCGCCGGCCACGGTGCCGCGCGCATTGCGGATCGGCGGCGCGCGGTAGGGTTCTAGGTGCGCGCGTCGGCGTTCGTCCAGCAGGCCCAGTTGATCTAGCACGGCATACGTGGCCGGATGCAGCGCGCGCACGGCGCCGTCCGCGACCTTGATCGCGATGCCGATGCCGGCCGAGCGCACGCCGATCGCCTGCACGGCGTCCGCGCCGATCTTGGCGACCCAGTCGCCGCCGCCGGCCTGCATCCAGGCGAGGTCGGTGCGCGCGTCCCCCGACACCATGTCCGGATGCGCCGTCATCGCGTCGAACAGGTCGCCCAGCGCGGCGCCCAGGCGCGCGTCGGCACCGCCCTGCGCCAGCCGGGCATACAGGTGCGCGAGGCGCGCCAGCGGCATCGCGTAGTTCGGCGCGGAGCAGCCGTCGATGCCCATCGGCAGCGTGTCTTCCGACATCTGCACGCAGTCGGCGAGGGTAGCGCGGATCGCCTGCTGCAGCGGATGCGCCGGATCGACGTAGCCGCGCGTGGCCACGCCATGCAGGCGGCACCAGGCGAGAAAGCCGCTGTGCTTGCCCGAGCAGTTGTGGTGGACGGTACGCCAGCGCCGTTCGGCCGGCACGGGCAGGCCGACGGCGTCGTAGTACAGCGGCGCCGCGCAGCCGCATTCGAGGTGCGTCTCGTCCAGGCCGATCCGGTCGAGGATGCCGGATACGGCCGCGATGTGCTTGTCCTCGCCGGAATGGCTGGCGCACAGCAGGGCCAGCTCGGCGCGGCTCAGGCCGAAGTGCGCCGGGCCGTCGTCGAGCACGAAGGGCAGGGCCTGGAACGGCTTGAGCGCCGAGCGCGTGAACGTCATCACGTCCGGGTCGCCGGCCGACCATAGCAGGCGGCCGGCCACGTCGACGACGGCGATCGAGCCGTAATGGATGTTCTCGACGGCATAGCCGCCGCCGGGTTCGCGGTCCTGCGGATAGCCACGGGTCGTGGCGACGAGGGGCACCGGATGCATGTCGTCTCCTGTCGGTTGGGTGCCGTCATGCTAACGGATTTCGGCTGCGCGGCGCGTTTCGCAAGCGGTCCGGAACGATGTCGAAACTGTATGCATTTCGAACAACTCGGCCCGGTTTTTCGGCAGTTCATGCCGCGTTTTCGACGCTTCGGCGGTTCCCCGATGACGATGGCGGGCACGCTGCCTACACTGTCATCACTCGCCGCACATTAACGACGCGGCGATATGAAAAACGGTGGACACGTTGAGCATCGAAAGTTATTTCAGTTGTTGCGCTCACGGTCCGTTCAATCTTTCGTATCTTGAATCGGAGCAATCATGCGTATCAAACAAGTCCTGGCTTTCCTCGGTGCCGCAACGCTGTCGCTGTCGGCCTTTGCCGACCCGTCCATCGCTCCGTCGTCCGCGGTGGCGAACGCCACGCTGGCGCAGGGCGGCGCGCCGACCATGTACCGCCTGAATGCGCAGGAAGCCCAGCACATGCGCGGCGCGTTCCGCCTTGCCGACGGCCGCACGATCACGATCACGAACAAGGCCAGCAAGCTGTTCGTCGACATGGACGGCAAGCGCGAAGAACTGGTGCCGGTCGGTCCGCAGCAGTTCGTGGGCCGCGACACGGGCGCGCGGGTGTCGTTCAACCAGGTGCCTTACGCGGACGAGGTCGTCGTCAACGTGGCCGCGCGCTGATGCGCGGCGCCGAACATGACCGGCCCGGCGGATGCGCCGTGGGCCGGCACGCTTTACCGCGGCGCGTGCGGAGCTCCGGCTCCGGCGCCGCTCCCTTTCCGGCCGCCGCTCACTGCGGCGCGCCGAAACGTCCCGCCTGGTAATCGGCGATCGCCTGCTGGATTTCGGCGCGCGTGTTCATGACGAACGGCCCGTGCGCCACGACCGGTTCGCGGATCGGGAATGCATGGCCCAGCAGCAGCACGCTGTCGTGGTCGGCCAGGATGTCCAGCTCGTCGCCTTCCGCTTCGAACTCCGCCAGGTGGAACGCACTGACCGTGTCCGGCACGCCCTGGATGACGCCGCGCACGACGTACAGGAACACGTTGCGGTCGAGCAGGCCGTCGACGTGCAGGCGCGCACCGGCCTGCATCTCCACCGTCGCCAGGAACACGCCCGTCAGCGACTCGATCGGCCCCGTCACGCCGCCGTACGTGCCCGACACGAGGTGCACACGCACCTTGCCGTCGGCGCTTTCCACGACCGGAATGCGGTCGCGCTGCAGGCCGACGTAGCGCGGCGCCGTCATTTTCAGCGCCGGCGGCAGGTTGACCCACAACTGCAGGATTTCGAGCGGGCCGCCGCGCTCCATGAAGCCGCGCGGCGAGACTTCCTCATGCACGAGGCCGCTGCCGGCCGTCATCCATTGCACGCCGCCGGGTCCGATGACGCTCTCGTGGCCGGCGCTGTCGCGGTGCGCCAGCTCGCCGTCGAGGATGAACGTCACGGTCTCGAAGCCGCGGTGCGGATGCGGGCCGAACGGCAGGCCGCGGTTGTGCGGCGGATAGACCTGCGGGCCGTGGTGGTTGAGGAACAGGAACGGATCGACCTGGTCGAGGTGCGGGCCCGGCACCGGGCGCTGCGTGATCAGGTCGCCGATGTCGTCGCGCATGGCGGGGTGCACCCGCCGGATGATCTTGTGGGTCATGCTTGTCGTTCTCCAGATAAGGAAAGCCACGATACCCGATTGCGCACGCGGACCGCGCGCCGTCAGGGCCCGTGCGTGCGCCGTGCTTCCCTGCTAGACTCGTTGCGCATTTGCAAACAGGGAGACAGGCTTTGAATATCAGAACAAGACAATGCGCGCGCGGCGTGGCGGCGGCCCTCGGCCTGGCCTGGGCGGTGGGCGCGGCCGCGGCGCCGTCCCCGGCGGTGCCGGGCGACACGGCGGTCAAGGCGGCCAAGCATGCCGTCACCGCCTACCGCGACGACGTCGTCGACACGCTCGCCAGACTCGTCGGCTACAACACGGTGGCCGACCCGGACGTGCCATGCGAGCGCAATCCGCGCCACCAGGCGTTCAAGGACTATCTGCGGCAGGAAGCCGAGCGCCTCGGCCTGGACTTTGCCGACTACGGCTGCGTGGCCGTCGTCGGGCTCGGACAAGGTACCGACCGCGTCGGCCTCGTCGCGCACGGCGACGTGCAGCCGGTCGACGCGACCAAATGGAAGAAGTCGCCGTTCGAGCTGGACCGCACGAGCGAGCCGGGCCGCCTGCTCGCCCGCGGGGCCGAGGACGACAAGGGACCGATCGCCACCGCGCTGTATGCGATGAAGTCGCTGAAGGACCTGCAGGTGCCGCTGTCGAAACGCATCGAACTGTACGTCTACATGGCCGAGGAATCGGACTGGGCGCCGCTCGAGGCGTTCATCACGACGCACCCGCTGCCGCAGATAAATATCACGCTCGACGCCGAGTATCCGGCCGTGACGGCGGAGAAGGGCTACGGCACGCTGGCCGTCACGCTGGCGCCGGCGGCGGCCGCGGCGCCCGCGGCCGGCCCGTGGGTAAAGGCCTTCAAGGGCGGCTTCTTCGGCAGCCAGATCCCCGAGGATGCAGAGGCCCTCGTGGCGAATGCGCCGCCCGCGCTGGAAGCCCAGATCCGCGCCCGCGCCGGCCGGCAGGCGGGCATGCATTACGAGTTCGCCCGGCAGGATGGGGATCTCGTCGTGACGGCCAAGGGCGTATCGGCGCATTCGTCGAAACCGGAAGACGGCGTCAACGCGATCAGCATGCTGGCCGACGCGCTGGCCGTGCAGCCGTGGCCGGACACGCAGGCCGGTGCCCTCGTCAACTTCCTCAACGACATGGTCGGCACCGGCTACTATGCCGAGAAGTTCGGCAACATCGCCTACCGCGACGCGTTCATGGGGCCGATGACGTTCGCGCCGACCGTGATCCGCCAGCCCAAGGGCGAGGGCGGCGGGCTGGAGCTGGCGATCAATATCCGCCGGCCGCAGGGCAAGAGCGCGGCACAGCTGACCAACGAGATCAATGCGGCGCTGGCGCAATGGCAGGGCGCCCATGTGCAGCTGGCAAACATCGCGATGCAGATCGGCGACCCGTGGGTGCAGAAGGATGCGCCGCAGCTGCCGGTGCTGCTGAAGACGTTCGCGTACTTTACCGGCGTAAAGGATCCGAAACCGCTGGCGATCGGCGGCGGCACCAATTCGCGCCTGTTCCCGCATGCCGTCAGCTTCGGACCGGCGATGCCGCACACGGTCTACAGCGGCCATTCCGAGCACGAGTTCATCACCACCAAGCAATTACTGCTGAACCTCGAAATGTATACGGCCGTGCTGGCCGAACTCGCCCAATAGTCGACATCGCCGCGATCGTCGACGCGCACGGACGGGAAGCCTCCACGTCCGTGCTCCTTTTTCCCAAGACACAATTTATCTTCCCGTCGCGTCGGCGTCGTGCACTGCAGCACGCTCCCGGCCACTATGCTGCGATGTAGGTTACGGTCTCGCCGGAAAGTGTAAATGATTCCAATGGTTTTGTAGGTTTACGCCTACATGGGCGCTATCGTCATAGGGAAGCAAGATGGCGTATTCCGCTTTTCCCTAGGAGAGACAGCGGGCAGGGCCACGCCCCCCGGGCGGGCCCCGGCGCGGTCAGTTGATTGTCGGAAAAGCTAGAGCTGACCCCAAGAAAATGTGGCGAAAACGCCATGATAGGATCAGGCCTGACGGCGACCGGGTTACCGAAAGTCGAACCCGGTTGTATTGCGCACTCAGCCAGCCGAACCATGCACAGCCAAGACCTGATCAAACCTGACGGAAGACATTTGACGTTGTACAGCACCCGGCCGATCCCGGACGGCATCGTTGCGACCAGCCCGTTCGCCGAGCCGCAGCACGCCAATCCGCACCTGCGCTGGCATCCGCTGCGCGGCGAGTGGGTCGCGTATGCAGCGTTCCGCCAGAACCGCACGTACCAGCCGCCGCCGCAATACAACCCGCTGGCGCCGACGCACGATCCCGACCACCCGACCGAGATGCCCGCGGGCGACTACGACATCGCCGTGTTCGACAACCGCTTTCCGTCGCTGGCGCTGGATGCGCACGAACCGCCGACGCTGACGGTGCCGACCGCGCCCGCCAACGGGCAGTGCGAGGTCGTCGTGTTCACGCAGGATCCGCAGGCGCCGCTGGGCCGCCTGCCGCTGGCGCGCATCGCGCTGCTGCTGGAAGTGTGGGGCGACCGCACGCGCCGCATCGGGGGGCAGCACCACATCCAGTACGTGCTGCCGTTCGAGAACCGCGGCGTCGAAGTGGGCGTGACGCTGCACCATCCGCACGGCCAGATCTACGCGTATCCGTTCGTGCCGCCGGTGCCGGCGCGCCAGCTGGCGCAGGAGCGCGAATACTATCTGCAGCACGGCACGAGCCTCCTGTGCGACATGGCGCAGACGGAACGCGAGGACGGCAAGCGCGTGCTGTACCGCGACGACCACGCGATCGCGTTCGTGCCGGCGTGCGCGCGCTATCCGTATGAAGTGTGGGTCATGCCGACGGCACCGTGCCAGAGCTTCGCCGCGCTGACGCCGGCGGCGCGCGCGAGCCTCGCGCGGGCGCTGAAGACCGTGCTGCTCAAGTTCGACACCCTGTGGGAGCGCCCGTTCCCGTACCTGATGACGTGGTACCAGGCGCCGACGGACGGCGCCGACCACCCGGAGACGCAGCTGCACTGCCAGTTCTATCCGCCGTACCGCACGCGCGACCGCCTGAAATACCTGGCCGGCACGGAGATCGGCGCCGGCCTGTTCGCGATGGACGTGCTGCCCGAGACGACCGCCTACGAGCTGCAGCAGGTCGAGGTGCAGCTGGAGGAAGCGGCATGAGCGCGGGCCTGAGCGCCGCCGTGAGCGATGCGGATGCGCGCGCCGCCGAGGCGGCCGACAAGCTCGCGCTGCTGCGCGCCGCATTGGCCGAGACCGGGGCGGGCGCCGTGCGCCTGCGCGGCGTCGACTGGTTCGCGTGGGCGACCGCCGGCGGCGACGCCTCCGTGCTGCTGGCCGCGGACTGCGGCGTGGCCGAGGTGCTCGTCACGCGCGACGACGCGGTCATCCTGACCGATGCCATCGAGGCCGAGCGCCTGCGCGCCGAACAGGTGCCGGCCGGCTTCACGTTCCACATCGCGCCGTGGGCCGAGACCGAGCTGCACGACACGTATGTGCTGGGTGCGGCCGGCGGGGCGGCCGTGCTGTCCGACCGCCCGCGCCTCGGGAACGGCCATGCCGAACAACCGCTGCCGGCCAGTCTGCGCCTGCGCCGCATGGTGCTGCACGGCGCCGAACAGGAGCGCTACCGTGCGCTCGGCCACGAGACCGCGCAGGCGATGACGGCAGCGCTGCGCGCCGCCCGTCCCGAGTGGACCGAGCTGGAACTGGCGGCCGCCGGCGCGCAGGCGCTGTGGCGGCGCGGCATCCAGCCGGCGCTCGTGCTGGCCGCCGGCGCACGCCGCCTGCAAACGTTCCGCCATCCGGTGCCGACGAGCGAGCCGCTCGGCGCGCGCGCCATGCTCGTGTTCTGCGCGCGCCGCCACGGCCTCGTCGCCAACCTGTCGCGCGCCGTCGCGTTCGGGCCGCTGTCCGACGACGAACGCAACGCCGAGGCCGACCTGCTGCGCGTGGAGGCGACGGGGCTCGACGCGGTGCGGCCGGGCCAGTCGCTCGCCGCCGTCTACCACGCGCTCGACGCCGCCTACCGCCACGCCAACCGCCCGGACGCCATCCTTCAGCATCACCAGGGCGGCATCACGGGCTACCTGGCGCGCGAGATCGTGGCCAGCCCGAGCACGGCGACCGGCATCGAGACGGGCATGGCGTTCGCGTTCAACCCGAGCTTCGCCGGCATGAAGGTGGAAGACACGTTCCTGCTCGGTCCCGGCGGGCTGGAGAACCTGACGTCCGACCCGGACTGGCCGGCGACGACGATCCAGGGCCGCACGCGGCCCGTTTGGCTGGAGGTGACATGACATGAACAATCCCGAGACCTTCTTCGGCGGCGCCCCCGAGGCGTTCGCCTCGGCGCCCGGCCGCGTCAACCTGCTGGGCGAGCACACCGACTACAACGACGGCTACATGCTGCCGGTGGCCACGCCGCAGCGGACCGAGATCGCGCTGGCGCGCAGCCACGACGACCAGCATCACCTGTATTCCGGCACGCTGGACGGCAACGTCACGTTCGCGGCGCAGGGCGGCAGCGCGCCGCAGGGCTTCGGCAGCTATATCGAAGGCTGCATCCGCCTCGTCGAGGCGACCGGCGTCGAGGTGCCGCCGCTGCGCGTGTTCGTCACGACCAACCTGCCGGTGGGCTCCGGCCTGTCGTCGTCGGCCGCGCTCGAAGTGGCGATGCTGCGCGCAATGCGCAACCTGCTCGGCTTTGCGCTCGACGACGTGAAGCTGGCGCAGATCGCCCAGCGCGCCGAGATCGAATATGCGCGCGTCAACTGCGGCATCATGGACCAGATGGCGTCGAGCCTGTGCGACGAACGGAACATGCTGTTCATCGATGCGCGCACGCTGGAACACCACCTCGTGCCGATGCCGGAAGGGACGGAACTGATCGTCGTCGATTCGGGCGTGCCGCGCACGCTCGCCGCCAGCAAGTACAACGAACGCCGCGCCGAATGCGAGGAAGCGTCGCGCAAGCTGGGCGTGAAGGCGCTGCGCGACGTGACCGATCCGGCCGCCGTGGACAGCCTGCCTGAGCCGCTGCGCCGGCGCGCACGCCACGTCGTGCTGGAAGACCTGCGCGTGCTGGAAGCGGCGAAGGGCGTCTCGGCCGAACGCTTCGGCGAACTGATGAACGCGTCGCACGACAGCCTGCGCGACGACTACGAGGTATCGATTCCCGAGCTCGACCTGCTGGTGGCCGCCCTGCGCGCCGCCCCGGGCGTGCTCGGCGCGCGCCTCACCGGCGCCGGATTCGGCGGGGCCACCGTTGCGTTGTGCCGCGCCGGACAAGCACGCGATGCAGCGCAAACTGCACTCTCCACCTACAACAAAGAGGGACGCAAGGGACGCATCCTGATCCCGGTCCCCACCCAAGGAAAGGAACACAATGAGCCAGTTTGAGTATCCCCGCCCGCAGCTGGTCCGCGACAATTGGATCAATTTGAACGGCAAGTGGCGCTTCCGCTTCGACGATGAACTCGTCAACAAGATGCCGGAAGGTATCACCGGCTGGACCCACGAGATCAACGTGCCGTTCGCGCCCGAGACCGAGATGTCCGGCATCCAGGACACCGGCTTTCACCGCTTCTGCTGGTACGAACGCGACTTCGAGCTGGCCCCGTCGGAGGAACGCGTCATCCTGCACTTCGGCGCCGTCGACTACTTTGCCCGCGTCTGGATCAACGGCCAGCTCGTGGCCGAGCACGAGGGCGGCCACACGCCGTTCTCGGCCGACATCACGCCCGCGCTGAAGGCCGACGGCAGGCAGACCGTGACCGTGTTCGTCGAGGACGATCCGGCCGATCTCGCCAAGCCGCGCGGCAAGCAGGACTGGCTGCTGGAACCGCACTCGATCTGGTATCCGCGCACGACCGGCATCTGGCAGACCGTGTGGATCGAAAAAGTGTCGCGCACATTCATCCGCTCGCTGCGCTGGACGCCGATCTTCGAGACGTTCGAGATCGGCTGCGAAGTGTTCGCCGGCGGCGACATCCAGGAAGACATGTTTGTCGAGGTCAAGATCTGGCATGGCGAAACCTTGCTGGCCGACGACCACTACAAGCTGCTGGGCGGCGAGGCGAACCGCAAGATCGCGCTGTCCGACCCCGGTATAGACGATTCGCGCAACGAGCTGCTGTGGAGCCCGGAGCGTCCGACGCTGCTGGACGCCGAGGTGATCCTGCGCTGCGGCGACCGGGTGGTCGACACGATCAAGTCGTACACCGCGCTGCGCGCGTTCCACATCAACCGCGACCGCCTGCTGCTGAACGGCCGCCCGTATCCGCTGCGCCTCGTGCTGGACCAGGGCTACTGGACCGAGTCGTTCCTGACGGCGCCGTCGGACGAGCACCTGAAGCGCGACGTCGAACTGGCCAAGCTGATGGGCTTCAACGGTGTGCGCAAGCACCAGAAGATCGAGGACCCGCGCTACCTGTACTGGGCCGACAAGCTCGGCCTGCTCGTGTGGGAAGAGATGCCCTCGGCCTATCGTTTCGCGCCGCGCGCCATCACGCGCATCGTCAAGGAATGGACGGAAGCGATCGAACGCGACTACAGCCACCCGTGCATCATCGTCTGGGTGCCGTTCAACGAATCCTGGGGCGTGCCGAACCTGACGCTGACCCAGGCACATCGCAACGCGGTCGAGGCGCTGTACCACCTGACGCGCACCCTCGATTCGACCCGCCCGGTGATCGGCAACGACGGCTGGGAAGCGTCGGCCACCGACATCCTGGGCATCCACGATTACGACTGCAACCCCGACAAGCTGAAGGCGCGCTACGAGGTCAGCGACCCCGTGCGCACGCTGTTCGACCAGCGCCGCCCTGGCGGACGCATCCTCACCTTGGACGGCTTCCCGCACCGCGGCCAGCCCATCGTGCTTACCGAATTCGGCGGCATCGCGTTCGACCCGAACGCGACGCCCGAGGACGGCACGTGGGGCTATACCCGTGCCCATACGGCCGAGAGTTATCACACGCTGTACCGAGATCTGCTGAAAGTGGTCAACGAGACCTTCATGTTCAGCGGCTTCTGCTATACCCAGTTCGCCGACACGTTCCAGGAAGCGAACGGCCTGCTCAATGCCGACCGTACCCCCAAGCTGCCGTTCGAGGTGATCAGCGCGGCGACGCGCAACATTCCGCTCGAACCCAGGAACGTGGAAGAGGAGGGAGACGCTCCGGACGCGACCTGAGCTGCAGGTCCGCGGCGCGGAAGTCCGCGCCGTCCGAGCGCTCCGAACCCGGTCGCGAGCACGGCACCCGATGGGCGCCTGCCCCTCCAGGCGGCGCCGCCGGCCACGAGCACGGCGGCACCGCGGGGACCGGTGCGCCCGTTCGCTGCGGCACGGCAGCGTTTGCCGCCGCGCCGCAGCGCAAGCGGTCGTCCGCCTCGCAGCGTAGTTCGATCAATCCACCGCCCGTTTGGGGCGCAAAGGAGCCATCATGCCCACCATCGTCGTTTTCAGTCATCTCCGCTGGGATTTCGTGTTTCAGCGGCCCCAACACCTGCTGTCGCGGATGGCGCAGCATTATCCGGTCTTGTTCGTCGAGGAGCCGGTGTATGATGAGGGCGCCCCGTTCATGGAACGCACCCATCCCGCCCCGAACGTGACCGTATGCCGCGCACACACGCCCATCCACGCCAACGGCTTCCACGACGAACAATTGCGGCTGCTCCAGCCAATGGTGGCGCAGCTGGCACCGCCAGGGGAAGAAGTCGTCGCCTGGTTCTACACGCCGATGGCGCTGCCGCTGCTGCAGGCGCTGGAACCGTCACTCGTCGTGTACGATTGCATGGACGAGCTGGCGTCGTTCCGCAATCCACCCAAGCAATTGCTGCAGCGTGAAAGCGCGCTGCTCACCATCGCCGACCTCGTGTTTGCCGGCGGCCCCAGCCTGTACGAGGCCAAGCGCCACCGCCATCCGAGCGTCCACTGCTTTTCGAGCAGCGTCGACGTCGTGCACTTCCAGCAGGCGCTCGACCGCTCGCGCACGCATCCGCAGCAGGCGGACATTCCGCATCCGCGCCTTGGTTTCTACGGCGTGCTGGACGAGCGCTTCGACCCCGACCTCGTCGGTGCTGTCGCCGACGCCCACCCCGAATGGCAGATCGTGCTGGCCGGACCGGTCGTGAAGATCGATCCGGAACGTCTTCCACGCCGTCCCAACATCCATTACCTGGGCCAGCAGCCGTACTCGGCGCTGCCCGACCTGCTCGCCGGCTGGGACGTGTGCCTGATGCCGTTCGCCATCAACGAAGCCACGAAATTCATCAGCCCGACCAAGGTGCTCGAATACATGGCGGCCCAGTTGCCGATCGTCAGCACGCCGATCGCCGACGTCGCCAATCCGTACGGCCACGTCGTCGCCATCGCCGCCAGTGCCGACGAATTCGTTGCCGCCTGCGAGGCGGCCCTGGCCCAGACGCCGGAACAGCGCCGCCACATGGTCGATGCGATGCGCGCCGTCGTCGCCGCGACATCGTGGGATAACACCACCGCGCGCATGCGCGAGCTGATCGATGCCGCGCCGCCGCACACGGATCGGCGCGCCAAGCGGCGCAGCCTGGACGCGGCCAACGACCCGGATGCCGTCGCGCTGCGCGGGGCGTCCTGACGATACGAAAACGGAAGTGTTGCGGCGCCGACGAAGCGCCGCGTGCGGGCACGATCGGTGGCGGCGTACCGCCGGCCGATCTGCCGCCTACATCCGGTGGCTCGGCACCGGTGTGCTGTAGCGCCGCCCGGGCGCTCAGTGCTTGATGATGCCTCCCGCCAGGCTGACCCGGTCGCCGCTGCGGAAGTCCGGCACGGTCTGCTGCGTGACCACCTGGGTGCTGCCGTCGTCCATGCGCAGCGTGACGCGGTAGATCTGGTCGGAAGACGAGCTGCCGGTGGCGCCGCCCCCGCTGCTGCCCAGCGCCGCGCTGCCGCCGCTGCTGCCGCCTTCGGTGGCGCTGCCCGACCGCGGTATCACTTCGATGGCGGCCACGGTGGCATTCGGGCTCGACGCCGATGCTGTCATGCCGCCGGAAGACGCGCCGTAGCTGCCCTGGTCCTGCATCATGCCGGCCGACGTGCCCGAGCTGCCGGACTGGCCGGACCCGCCGGACGTGCCCGACGTGTCGTAGCCGCTCGAACTGCCGGATGAGCCCGACGAACCGGACGAGCCGGACGAACCCGAGCTACTGCCGCCGCCCCAGCTGCCCGATCCGGCCGAGCCGGTGCCGCCGCCGCTGCCCGACATGCCGCTGCTGCCCGACGTGCCGGTGGCTGTGCCGCTGCTGCCCGTGTCGCCGGCCGTGCCGCTGCTCCCGCTGCTGCCGCTGCCGCCGCGCCAGGAACTGCACGCGGACAATCCGACTGCCAGCGCCAGCAAGCCCGCCAGGAACACGCTCTGGTGTTGTTGCTTCATGATCG
>Ga0308166_1001343_pt1 | contig 26514 bp, 29 predicted proteins | sample PhyCR2_2_FD_202137 | JGI IMG/M metagenome (GOLD analysis project Ga0308166, IMG submission 202137) | Phyllosphere microbial communities from UC Gill Tract Community Farm, Albany, California, United States - DLSLCC.R2 | ecosystem: Host-associated > Plants > Phyllosphere > Unclassified | place... | reverse complement strand
TGGCGATGAACCTCGAGCGCGACTCGGTCGGCGCCGTGATCCTGGGTGCTTACGAGCACATCTCCGAAGGCGACACCGTCAAGACCACCGGCCGCATCCTGGAAGTCCCGGTCGGTCCGGAACTGCGTGGCCGCGTCGTCAACGCCCTGGGCCAGCCGATCGACGGCAAAGGTCCGGTCGTGACCGCCCTGACCGCCCCGATCGAAAAGATCGCCCCGGGCGTGATCGCGCGTGAATCCGTCTCGCAGCCGATGCAGACCGGCATCAAGTCGATCGACGCGATGGTGCCGATCGGCCGTGGCCAGCGTGAGCTGATCATCGGCGACCGCCAGACCGGTAAGTCGGCTGTCGCGGTCGATGCGATCATCAACCAGAAGGGTCAGAACATGACCTGCGTGTACGTGGCGATCGGCCAGAAGGCCTCGACCATCAAGAACATCGTGCGCTCGCTGGAAGAGCATGGCGCGATGGAGTACACCATCGTTGTTGCCGCTTCCGCTTCGGAATCGGCAGCGATGCAGTACATCTCGGCCTACTCGGGCTGCGCGATGGGCGAATACTTCCGCGACCGCGGCGAAGACGCGCTGATCGTGTACGACGACCTGTCGAAGCAGGCTGTCGCATACCGTCAGATCTCGCTGCTGCTGCGCCGTCCGCCGGGCCGCGAAGCTTACCCGGGCGACGTGTTCTACCTGCACAGCCGCCTGCTGGAGCGTGCCGCTCGCGTGAACGCCGACTACGTGTCCGCCTTCACCAACGGCGCCGTGACCGGCAAGACCGGTTCGCTGACCGCACTGCCGATCATCGAAACCCAGGCTGGCGACGTCTCGGCATTCGTGCCGACCAACGTGATCTCGATTACCGACGGCCAGATCTTCCTGGAGACCTCGCTGTTCAACGCCGGTATCCGTCCTGCGATCAACGCCGGTATCTCGGTCTCCCGCGTTGGTGGTGCCGCACAGACGAAGGTCATCAAGGGCCTGTCCGGCGGTATCCGTACCGACCTGGCACAGTACCGTGAGCTGGCTGCGTTCGCGCAGTTCGCATCGGACCTGGACGAGTCGACCCGCAAGCAGCTGGACCGCGGTGCACGCGTGACCGAACTGCTGAAGCAGAAGCAGTACTCGCCGCTGCCGATCTCGCTGATGGCTGCATCGCTGTTCGCCGTCAACAAGGGTTATTTCGACGATATCGAAGTCAAGCGCGTGCTGGATTTCGAAGCTGGTCTGCACAACTTCCTGAAGTCCAGCCATGGCGCGCTGCTGTCGAAGATCGACGACAGCAAAGCCCTGGACAAGGACGGCGAAGCAGCGCTGGCCGCCGCCATCGCCGACTTCAAGAAGTCGTTCTAAGCGCGGCTATCTGATGGAATGCGGGGCCGGGGCAACCCGGTCCCTATAAGGAGTAAGGGCTCATGGCAGCAGGCAAAGAGATACGTGGCAAGATCAAAAGCGTAGAAAATACGAAGAAGATCACCAAGGCGATGGAAATGGTCGCCGCGTCCAAGATGCGCAAGGCGCAGGACCGGATGCGCGCCGCCCGTCCCTACAGCGAGAAGGTCCGCAACATCACGGCCAACCTCGCCACTGCGAACCCGGAGTACACCCACGCGTTCATGGCGAATGCCAAGGACACGAAAGCGAAAGCCGTCGGCTTCATCGTCGTCACGACCGACAAGGGTCTGTGCGGCGGCATGAACACCAACGTGCTGCGCCAGGTGACGCAGAAGACCCGCGAGCTGGAAGCCGCGGGCAATCGCATTGAAGTCGTTGCAATCGGCAACAAGGGTCTGGGCTTCCTCAGCCGTATCGGCGTGAAGGTCGTTTCGAGTGTCACGCAAATCGGCGACACCCCGCACCTGGACAAGCTGATCGGCCCGATCAAGGTCATGCTCGACGCTTACCAGGATGGTCAGCTGGACGCGGTGTACCTGTGCTACACCAAGTTTATCAACACCATGCGCCAGGAACCGGTGGTCGAGCAACTGCTCCCGCTGCCGGCCGGACGCCTAGAGGCGGATGCCGGTGCCCACGCGTGGGACTACATCTACGAGCCGGACGCGCAAGTGGTCATCGACGAGCTCCTGATGCGCTACGTCGAAGCGCTGATCTACCAGTCGGTGGCAGAGAACCTGGCGTCCGAGCAGTCGGCACGCATGGTGGCAATGAAGGCCGCAACCGACAACGCGGGCAACGTCATCGGCGAGCTGAAGCTGGTCTACAACAAGACCCGCCAGGCAGCGATTACCAAAGAACTCTCGGAGATCGTCTCCGGCGCGGCTGCGATCAGCAGCTAAGCCAGGCAAGCGAACTCACGTAACGACATTAAAACTATATCTGAAGGAACGAACATGGCTGATGGCAAAATCGTTCAGTGTATCGGCGCAGTGGTTGACGTGGAATTCCCGCGCAACGCCATGCCGAAGGTGTACGACGCACTGAAAATGGAAGGCTCCGAACTGACCCTGGAAGTGCAGCAGCAGCTGGGTGACGGCATCGTCCGTACCATCGCGCTGGGCAGCTCGGAAGGCCTGCGTCGCGGCATGACCATTCAAAACACCAACGCCCCGATCATGGTGCCGGTTGGCCAGGCTACCCTGGGCCGCATCATGGACGTGCTGGGCAACCCGATCGACGAGCGCGGCCCGGTCAACGCCGAGCGCACCGCATCGATCCACCGCGCTGCGCCGGTGTACGACGAACTGTCGCCGTCGCAAGACCTGCTGGAAACCGGCATCAAGGTGATCGACCTGGTGTGCCCGTTCGCCAAGGGCGGTAAAGTCGGCCTGTTCGGCGGCGCCGGCGTCGGCAAGACCGTCAACATGATGGAACTGATCAACAACATCGCCAAGGCACACTCGGGTCTGTCCGTGTTCGCCGGCGTGGGTGAGCGTACCCGTGAAGGTAACGACTTCTACCACGAAATGGCCGATGCCAAGGTCGTCGATCTGGACAACCTGGGCAACTCGAAGGTCGCGATGGTCTACGGCCAGATGAACGAACCGCCGGGCAACCGTCTGCGCGTCGCGCTGACCGGCCTGACCATGGCCGAAGCCTTCCGTGACGAAGGCAAGGACGTTCTGTTCTTCGTCGACAACATCTACCGCTACACCCTGGCCGGTACCGAAGTGTCGGCACTGCTGGGCCGTATGCCGTCCGCGGTGGGCTACCAGCCGACCCTGGCCGAAGAAATGGGCCGCCTGCAAGAGCGCATCACCTCGACCAAGACCGGTTCGATCACCTCGATCCAGGCCGTGTACGTCCCTGCGGACGACTTGACCGACCCGTCGCCGGCAACCACCTTCGCCCACCTGGACTCGACCGTCGTTCTGTCGCGTGACATCGCTTCGCTGGGTATCTACCCGGCAGTCGATCCGCTGGACTCGACCTCGCGCCAGCTGGACCCGCTGGTCGTCGGTGAAGAGCACTACGCCACCGCGCGCGCCGTGCAGGGCACCCTGCAGCGCTACAAGGAACTGCGTGACATCATCGCGATTCTGGGCATGGACGAACTGGCACCGGAAGACAAGCTGGTCGTCGCTCGTGCACGTAAGATGCAGCGTTTCCTGTCGCAGCCGTTCCACGTCGCTGAAGTGTTCACGGGCGCACCGGGCAAGTACGTTTCGCTGAAAGACACGATCAAGGGCTTCAAGATGATCGCGTCGGGCGAACTGGACCACCTGCCGGAGCAGGCGTTCTACATGGTCGGCACCATCGAAGAAGCGATCGAGAAGGCCAAGAAGCTGGCTGCTTGATTAGCCACTTCAGAGGACACTTATGGCAAACACACTTCACGTAGACGTCGTTTCGGCCGAAGAGCAGATCTTCTCGGGCGAAGCCGAGTTCGTCGCGTTGCCGGGTGAATCGGGTGAGCTGGGTATCTACCCGATGCACACCCCCTTGATCACGCGTATCCGTCCGGGCGCCGTGCGCATCAAAGTGCCGGGCCAGACCGAAGACGAATTCGTCTTCGTCGCCGGCGGCATCCTGGAAGTCCAGCCGAAAGGCGTGACCGTCCTGGCCGACACCGCGATCCGCGGCGCCGATCTGGACGAGGCGAAAGCCCAGGAAGCCAAGCGCAAGGCGGAAGAGCTGATGCTGAACAAGGACTCGCAGATCGACTACGCCAAGGCGCAAGCCGAACTGGCGGCGGCGATCGCCCAGCTGGCGGCCATCGCCAAGCTGCGTCACAAGGGCCGCTGATTTCAGCGTTCATCTTGTGATGACAAAGAAGGCAGCCTGCGGGCTGCCTTTTTTATTATCTGCCGTTCTGGAAATACGGCCTCTCGTCCTCATCTAGCGTGGATTACAACGAATGGCTTGAAAGGACGGACCATGAAACAAGAAACCGCAATCCTCGCAGGCGGCTGCTTCTGGGGCATGCAGGACCTGATCCGCAAGATGCCGGGCGTGCTGTCGACCCGGGTCGGCTATTCCGGCGGCGACGTGCCGAACGCCACCTACCGCAACCACGGCACGCACGCCGAGGCGATCGAGATCGTGTTCGACCCGGAGCGAATCAGCTACCGGCGCCTGCTCGAGTTCTTCTTCCAGATCCACGACCCCAGCACCGCCAACCGCCAGGGCAACGATATCGGCGCCAGCTACCGCTCCGCGATTTTCTATACCAACGACGTGCAGAAGGCAGTCGCATTGGACACGATCCAGGACGTCGACGCCTCCGGCCTCTGGCCTGGCAAGGTCGTGACCGAAGTGAAACCCGCCGGCCCGTTCTGGGAAGCGGAACCGGAGCACCAGGATTACCTGGTCAAGCATCCGAACGGCTATACCTGTCACTTCATCCGCAAGGATTGGCGCCTGCCTCAGCGCAACGAAAGCGCCGCCTGAATCCTGGCGCTCCGGCACCGCTCATCCTCTTGATGCGACCGCTCATCGGCGCCATGTCCCGGTCGTCGTAAACGCATTGCCGGGGGTACCGACAGCTTCTATCTTGTCTCGACCACAACAACCGAGAGAGAAGGAGCCGTCATGTTCAAGCCGTCCCCCGTCTGCGCCGCCATCGCCGTTCTGCTGGCCGCGCCCCTGGTCCATGCCGCGCCCGACCCTGCCGGGGACGTGGCGGCGCGCATCGACCAGGTGCTGTCCGCGACTTATAAAGCCGATGCGCCGGGCGCCACCGTCATCGTGGTCAAGGACGGCAAGACCCTGCTGCGCAAGGCTTACGGCCTGGCCGACGTCGAGCGCAAGCTGCCCCTGGCGGCGGACACGCCGATGCGTCTCGGCTCGATCACCAAGCAGTTCACCTCGACCGCGATCCTGATGCTGGTCGACGAAGGCAGGATCCGCCTGGACGACGACATCACGGTCTACCTGCCGGACTATCCGACCCAGGGTAAAAAAATCACGATCGAGCACCTGCTGACCCATACCTCGGGCATCGTCAGCTATACCGGCAAGCCGGGCTATGCGCTCGCCATGCAGAAGGACCTGACGGTGCAGCAGATGGTCGACAGCTTCAAGAACGATCCGCTGGATTTCGCACCGGGCTCGCGCTACAAGTACAACAACTCCGGCTATTTCCTGCTGGGCGCCATCATCGAGAAGGTGTCCGGCAAAACCTACGACAAGTTCGTCGAGGAGCGCATCTTCGTGCCGCTGGGGATGACGCGCAGCGCCTACGAGGGGCACGAGCGCGACAAGGCGCCGCGCGCCCAGGGCTATACGCGTGCGCCCGAGGGCTTCCAGCCGTCCAAGCCGATCAGCATGACGCAGCCGTATGCGGCCGGTTCGCTGGTGTCGACCGTCGACGACCTGGCGCGCTGGGACGCCGCCGTCAGCAGCGGCAAGCTGTTGCAAGCCGGGAGCTGGCAGCGCGCCTTCACGCCCTATACGCTGAGCACGGGCAGCAGCACCGGTTACGGCTACGGCTGGGAGACCGGCACGCTGCGCGGCGCGCAGATGATCGGCCACGGCGGCGGCATCCCCGGTTTCAACAGCTTCGCGCTGCGCCTGCCGGCCGAGAAGCTGTATGTGGCGGTCCTGAGCAACGTCGATTCCGGCATGGCGCCGGCCAGCGAGGCAGCGTATAAAGCGGCCGCGATCGCGATCGGCAAGCCCTTCCCGGACTACCAGGCGCGCAAGCTCGATCCGAAACTGCTGGATGCCTATGCCGGCGTGTACCGCGCCGAGGGGAGCGACACCCGCACCGTGCGCCGCGACGGCGAGCGCCTGGTGCTGCAGCGCGCCGGCCGGCCGCCGGTCACGCTGCAGGCTTATTCCGAGACCGGCTTCTTCATCCCGGACTCGCTGCAATCCTTCGAGTTCAGCCGCGATGCGCAGGGCAAGGTGAGCCAGCTGGTGGTGCACAACCCGACCGCCGACCAGGTCAACCCGCGCATCGGCGACGCCCCGCCGCAACGCGTGGCGGTCAGGATCGACCATGCCAGATTCGACACCTACGTGGGCCGCTACCAGCTGACGCCGGGCTTCGTGATCGAGCTCACCCGCGACGGTGACCGCTACTGGACCCAGGCCAGCGGCCAGGGCAAGGTCGAGGTGTTCGCGCTGAACGACAAGACCTTCTTTTCGAACGCGGTGGATGCGGAACTGCGCTTCGACGATGCCAAGCCCGGGCAGCTGGTGCTGGCCCAGGGCGGGCGCGAGCTCAAGGGCGCGAAGCTGCCGTGATGGCGGACGCGGACGGTGCAGCTTGCGCCTGCGCCTGCGCCAGCCGTAAGGCGACCTTATGCCTGAAATAGCCTTCCTGTACGTAGCGGTACAGGTTGGCGCCCGGGCAGACGGTCTGGTTCGAAAAATCGCGGTGGCTGGCGATATGGTCCAGCGTCACGCCATATTTATCCGCCAGCATCGCCATCAGCCGCACCACGGCATCAAGCTGCTGCTGGTTCGGCTCGACTTCCTCGAAGTTCCCGACCACTTCGATCAGCGCGTGTCCGAGCGGGTCGTACTCGGTATTGGTATCGCCGGCGTACTCGATCTTGCGGCCTTCGTAGATATGGCCGTCGAGGTCGATGATGTAGTGGTAGGGGATGTCCAGCCAGTGCTTGGTATTGCGCGACCAGGTCTGCAGGTTGCGCAGGTATTGGCGCGGATCGGTGCCCGCCTTATACGGTTCGCCCTGGTGGTGCAGGGTGATGTGGGTGATCGTCTGGCGGCGGGCCCGGGCGGCGTCGGCCGGCGTGCCGCCCCAGGCGCCGACCGGAACGATCTCCTGTTCGACCTGGGCGAGGGTCTGGGCCGAAGCCGGGAAGGCACTGAATAACAGCAGGGAGAAGGCGAGAGCAGGGCGAAGAGTCATGTGTGGTGTCATGCGCCGGAGCGCCATATAAAACTGATAAGCTAGACGTGACCATAACATAGCGAGCCCAGCATGCGAACCATCGAACAAATCCTTCACTCCGCCAAGACCGTGGCCGTGGTCGGCATGTCGAACAAACCCGAGCGCGCCAGCTACGAGGTGGCGGAATACCTGCAGTCGCAAGGCTACGAGATCCTGCCGGTGAACCCGGCCTATGCCGGCCAGGAAATCCTCGGCCGCAGCGTCTACGCGAGCCTGCAGGAAGCCGCCGACGCGCTGGCCAGGGATGGCCGCCGCATCGACGTGGTCGACGTGTTCCGCAAGGCCGAGGACGTGCCGCCGGTGGCCAAGGATGCGATCGACGTGCGCGCCGGCGCGCTGTGGATGCAGCTCGGGATCGAGAACCAGGCTGCGGCCGACCTGGCGCGCGCCGCCGGCCTGGACGTCGTCATGAACCATTGCATGCTGGTCGAGCACCGCAGGCTCGGCGCGCAGGCATGAATGCCCTCGAGCGCTTCCGGGCGCCGAAGAACCCCAAATTGCGCGACGAGGATGCGGGCCTCACGCCGCTGCGCGAAAAGAACGGCGAGGGCGGCACCAAGCAGCGCGAGCGAGCACTCACTGCCGAGCTGATCGGCCAGGTGGCGCATTTCCAGGAAATGCTGTTCGCCAGCCGCAAGCAGAAACTGCTGCTGATCCTGCAGGGCATGGACACCTCCGGCAAGGATGGCACCACGCGCGTGCTGTTCTCGCAGATCAGTCCGATGGGTATCCGGGCCACCGGCTTTGCCGCCCCGAGCGAGCGCGAACGGGCCCACGATTACCTGTGGCGGGTGCACGCGCACGTACCGGGCAATGGCATGATCGCCGTGTTCAACCGCAGCCATTACGAAGACGTGCTGGTGCCGCGCGTGCTGGGCGATATCGACGGCAAGGAGACCAAGCGCCGCCACGCCCAGATCCGCGACTTCGAGCGCATGTTATCCGAGACCGGCACCACGATCATGAAGGTGTTTTTGCACATCTCGAAGGACGAGCAGAAGAAGCGCCTGCAGGAGCGCCTGGACGACCCCGAAAAGCACTGGAAGTTCGACCCCACCGATTTGACCGTGCGCGCACAATGGGATGCCTACCAGCGCGCCTACGAGGATGCGATCGCCGCCACCAACGCCGATCACGCGCCCTGGTATATCGTGCCCGCCGATTCCAAGACCCACCGCAACCTGATCGTCGCCAACCTGGTGCTGGAGACCATGCAGGGCATGAAGCTGTCGTGGCCGGCGCCGAAGGCCGACCTCGACAAGCTCAAGGTGGAATAGAATGGGATTTTATTAACCCTTACTTTTCCACTGCCGCCATGTCCAAGACCACCGTCCTGCTGCTTTCCCTCGGCGCCGCTGTCGTTTCTACCCTGGCCGCCAGTGTGCCGGCCCAGGCCCAGAGCGCATCGAGCGCACCAGCGCCGGCCGCCGCATCGGCCACCTCGGCGGCCTCCTGCCCGGCCGTGCTGAAGCACACCTTCAAGCGCCTGCAGGACGAGGCGCCGCAGGACCTGTGCCAGTACAGCGGCAAGGTGGTGCTGGTGGTGAACACGGCCAGCTACTGCGGCTATACCCCGCAGTACGAGGGTCTGGAGGCGCTGTACGCGAAATATGCCGCGCGCGGCTTGGTGGTGCTGGGCTTCCCCTCGAACGATTTCAAGCAGGAGTCCGAGGACGCCAAGAAGATCGCCGACCTCTGCTACAACACCTATGGCGTGAAATTCCCGATGTTCGCCACCACCCCGGTCACGGGCGCGGCGGCGAATCCGCTGTACGTCGACCTGATCAAGGCGACCGGCAACCAGCCCAAGTGGAATTTCAACAAATATCTGATCGACCGTCACGGCAAGGTGCTCGACTACTTCCCGAGCAAGGTTACGCCGCAGGACCCGGCGCTGGTCGCCAAGATCGAGCAGGCGCTGGGCGGCTGAGCAGCTGCCTCCGGAACCGGGCGCAATACCCCGGTTCTGATCATGGTTATTTGATGCACATCAACGACTCTGTTGCGGTGCGTCAAATACACTTTTCTTCGCCAAACAACAACACGAAGAAAGGTTTCACCATGAAAAAGTCGATCCTGAGCATGATGATTGCCGTCCTGAGCTTTACCGCGACGGCGGCGATGGCGCAGGAGTCGCCCTGGCTGGTCCGGGCGCGTGCCGTGCACATCGATCCGGCCGACAAGTCCGATCCGGTCGGCGGCAGCGGCGCCAGCGACCGCCTGCACGTCAGCGACAAATGGATTCCCGAAGTCGACATCTCCTACTTCTTCACGCCGCACTGGGCTGCGGAACTGATCCTGACCTATCCGCAGAAGCACACCGTGACCCTGGACGGCGCCAGCATCGGCAGCTTCAAGCACCTGCCGCCGACGCTCACCGCGCAGTACCACTTCCTGCCCGGCACCGCCATCGACCCGTATGTGGGCGCGGGCCTGAACTACACGCTGCTGTCCAAGGTGGAACTGCTGAACGGCGCCGCACGGCTCGAGCATGACAGTGTCGGCCTGGCGTTGCAGGCCGGCGTCGACTTCAGGATCGACAGCCGCTGGTCGGTCAACCTGGACATCAAGAAGGTGCAGATCCGCAGCGACGTCGAGATCGCCGGCGCGCGCGCCAGCCGCGTGAAGGTCGACCCGGTCCTGCTGGGCCTGGGCGTCGGCTACCGCTTCTAAGCCGCATCGAAAAGTTACCGCTTTCTCCAAGCGTACCGGTTCTGGCCGGTTTTACGCCGGCCTCGCGCCGGCTTTTTTGCGCTTGTCTTATGTGCGGCGGATCGTCGCGCGCAAGGGGCCGCGCAGCGCATTGCAGACCACGATCTCCTGGGCGCGCTCCAGGGTTTCGCGCGAGATCGGGCATTCGATCGCGTTCCAGGCCGGGTCTTCCAGCAAGAGCGCGCGCATCACGCCGGGCAGCACGCCCGAGGACAGCGGCGGCGTGTACCAGCGACCGCCGACGCGCACGAACACGCTGCTGCGGCCGCCCTCGGCCAGGTCGTCGGATTCGTTGAAGAACAGGGTGTCGAAGGCGCCTACGCTTTCCGCCTGCTTCCAGGCGGCGTCGTAGCGGCTGCGGATACTGGTTTTATGGCGCGCGAACAGGGCGCTGGAGTCCACCGGCTGCGCCGACAGCAGCACCTCGACGGGGCCGTCTAGCGGCGCCAGCGGCGCGGTGTGCACGACGATTTCGCCGTCCGGCTGCAGCGCCAGGCGCAGGCGGTGCGGCGTTGCCGCCGGCAGCACCGCGCAGGCGGCGATCGCGCCCGCGCGCGCCAGTTCTTCGGTGAACGGATAGCCGAAGTAGGCGGCGGACGCTTGCAGGCGCGCCAGATGGCGCTCGAGGTGGCGGCAGCCATCCTCGCGGGTCGCGTGGATTGTCTCGAAGATCTCGAAATCGTTCGGCATCCCGGTCAGGAAGCTGGCCTTCAGCTGGCACTCGGCATACTCGGCGGCCGGATCGCTGTCGTACACGATGCCGGCACCGACCCCGAGTTCGCCGTGGCGCACGCCGTTGTGCGGCGGCTGCAGCACCAGGGTGCGGATCGGCACCGATAAACAAAAGTCGCCGAACCCGCTACCCTCCCTGGCCGTGGACGCGGGCGGATCGATCCAGCCCAGTGCCCCGGTATAGATGCCGCGCGGTGCCGGTTCCAGTTCGTGGATGATTTCCATCGTGCGGCGCTTGGGCGCGCCGGTGATCGAGCCGCAGGGGTACAAGGCGCCGAAGATGTCGTCCAGGCTGCTGCCGTCCGCCAGCTGGGCCTGCACGGTGGAGGTCATCTGCAGCACGCTGCTGTAGCGGCGCACCTCGAACAGGGCCGGCACGCCGACGCTGCCGGTGCGCGCGATTCTTCCGAGGTCGTTGCGCAGCAGGTCGACGATCATCAGGTTTTCGGCGCGGTTCTTCGGGTCGGCCGCCAGCGCCGTGCTGCGCACCGCATCCTGCTTTTCGTCGCCGCTGGCCGGCGCCGTGCCCTTCATCGGGCGCGCCAGCAGCCGGCCGGCATCGTGACGCACGAACAGCTCCGGCGACAGCGACAGCACCGTGCGGCCGTCCGGCAGCTGAATCAGCGCGCCGTAGGGCACCGGCTGGCGTGCGCGCAGGCGCGCGTACAGCGCGGCGGCATCGCCGAAGGCGTCGAAGCGGATCCGGTAGGTGTAATTGACCTGGTAGGTGTCGCCGGCCGCGATGTAGTCGCGGATGCGCCCGATGGCGCGCGTAAAAGCGGCTTCGTCGACATTGCTGCGCACGTCGGCGACGCCGGCCGGACCGCTGGCGGCAGCACGCTGCGCCAGCCAGGCCGCCACCTCCTCGCCGGAGAGCGAATCGTAGCCGCGAAACAGCAGCACCTGGGCCAGCGGCGTGTCGTTGACCCTTGGCGGCACGATGCCGAGCAGCTGCTCGCCCAGTTCGTAGCCCAGCACCGGCACCGCGTACAGGCCGGCCGCCAGCGCTTCCTGCAGCCGCGCCAGCAGCGCCGGCCATTCCGCGACCGTGTGGCAGGCCAGCATGCCGGCGTAGTCGCGGTACAGGCGCGAGCGCGCCGACGGATTCGCGTCGGGACTGGCGTCGTCGAGCAGGGCGAAGATGGCGCTGTCGTTCATGGCGGGTGTTTGCAGGCTCAGGCGGCCAGCAGCAGCGACAACTGCAGGCCGCTGCTGTCGGCCGGGTGCTGGCGGAAGCCGCTCTTGGCGAACCGGTGCCAGCGTCCGGTCACGTAGGACACCAGCAGGCTGGCGCGCGCGGCCACGTCTTCCTCGCGGCCATGGCCCTGGGTGACGGCCACCCGCAGCGCGCCCTTGAACGCCAGTTCGACCTTGTCGTAGAACTGGTTCATGCGCAGCTGCAGGCGCTCGTCCTCGCCGACCAGGGCATCGCCGATCAGGACCCGGGTCATGCCGGGGTTGTTGGCGGCGAAGGACAGCAGCATCTGCAGCATCGCATGGGCCTGGGCCACGCCGTCTTCCTCGCGCTCGACGATCTGGTTGCACAGGCCGAACACGGTCGACTCGATGAAGTCGATCAGGCCCTCGAACATCTGGGCCTTGCTGGCGAAATGGCGGTACAGCGCCGCTTCCGAGACCGCCAGTTTGGCGGCCAGCGCCGCGGTGGTGATCTTCTCGCCCTTCGGGTGTTCCAGCATCGCCGCCAGGGCTTGCAGGATCTGCAGTTTTCGTTGGCCCGGCTTGGTGCTTGCCATGTTGTCGCGGTGCTCCGTGTTCAGGTCGATGGGTCGAGTCGGTTTCAGCTCGCGGCGCGCAGCCGGCGCAGGTGCGAGGGCAGCTGAAGCACGGATTTTACTTTGACATCGACGTAGGCGGGTCGTTTTAGCATCTTCGGCAGAGGGGCTTTGCCGCTCGGATCGCTGTAGCGCAGGTATTGCGTGACCCAGGCCGTGCGCAGCTTCAGCCGCTTGGCGTGCTTCAGGTTGACCAGGGTGTCCTCGACCAGCACGCAGCGGCGCGGGTTCAGGCGGTGCTTGCGCAGCAGGCGCCGCAGCATCAGCGTCGACGGCTTCGGGCGCAGCTGGCGGTGCACGTGCATGTCCTCGATCGCGATGTGGTGGGAGAAATGGCGCTGCAGGCCGATGTGGCGCATGACTTCCTTCGAATACGCGGTCGGCGCATTCGTCAGCAGGATCTTGCGGCCGGGCAGGCGTTTCAACAGGCGAGAGAGGCCGCGCTCCCAACGCACCATCTCGTGCAGGGCGTGCAGGTCGTGGGTCTCGCGCAGGAAATCGGCGGCATCGACCTGGTGGTGGCGGATCATGCCGAGCAGGGTGGCGCCGTAGCGTTTCCAGTAGCCGAGCCGGGCCGCGTTCACCGCCTCGATGCTGGCCGGGGTGACGCCGTCGCCGAGCACGCGCGCGATGTAGACGTTCATGTTGGCGCTAATGGCCGGGAAGATCGCGTGGGAAGCGTCGTGCAGGGTGTTGTCGAGGTCGAACAGCCAGACAGGAGAAGAGGGTGTAGGCACGGCAGGCTTTGCGTTGGTCAGGAAGGCAGCCTTGCATTATATCGACCCCCGCGTCTGCGCATGCGCAGAGGGTCGCTGCCGGGCAGTTTGATAATCGAATATCATGCGCCATCCCTTCCTTGCCTTCCTCTGCAGCCTGTTCTGGCTGGCCGTGCCGGCAGCCTCCACCGCCTTCGCCACCGAGCGCGGCGCCCTGTTCAAGGTCAGCCTGGATGGCCACGAGATGCATCTGTTCGGCACGCTGCACGTAGGCCTGCCCGAGTTCTATCCGCTCGAGCCGCGCCTGGCCGAAGCCCTCGGTCAGGCCTCCACGCTGGCGCTCGAGATCGATCCCCTGCAGCCGCAGCGCGAACTGCAGCGCGCCGTACGCGAGCATGGCATGCTGGAACCCGGCAGTGCCGGCTACGAGGGCATGGCGGCGCAGCAGCGGTCCCTGCTGGACAGCCTGATCGCGCAGGGCGGGATCGATGCCGGCCGCGCGCTGCGCTTCAAGCCGGTGCTGCTGGCCACCCTGCTGACGATGGCCGAGTACACCAGGCAGGGTTTTAAAAGCGAGCTGTCGAGCGAAGCCTGGCTGGCCAGGCAGGCGCGTGCGCAGGGCGCGCGCGTGCTCGAACTCGAATCGCTGGACCGGCAACTGTCCCTGCTCGACCGCCTGGCAGAGCCGGACCGCTGGCGCTTTCTCGACGAGATGATGGGCACCATCGCTTCCGGTGCCCAGCGCAGGGAAGCGCGCGCCATGGTGCAGGCCTGGGGCAGTGCCGACCGCGAGGCCCTCGACGCGATCGCCGCGCGTTGCGAGCTGGACGCCAGCGTGTCCGGCAGTTTCGTGACCAGGGTGTTGCTGAAGGAGAGGAATGCGGACCTGGCCGGCAGCCTGCTGGATCTGTTGCGCCGGGAACCGCGGACCTTTGCCGCGGTCGGCGTGCTGCATCTGCTGGGCAGCGGCAGTGTGCCGGCGCTGTTGCAGGAGAAGGGCGTGCAGGTCGAACGAATTTATTGAGCGATGAAACTGAAAGCTGAAAAGAAAAAAGGCCCGAACAAGTCGGACCTTTTTTCCTTGATTCTGGCGGAGCGGACGGGGCTCGCCCACATCCTGCGGGCCGCGGAATCGCTTGCAAGCGATTCCCTTCGAGCCCGAAACCGGGTCTCCCGCAGGGGAGACCCTCTTGTACCTAAAAATAAAAAAGGCCCGATAAATCGGACCTTTTTTATTTAATTCTGGCGGAGCGGACGGGGCTCGAACCCGCGACCCCCGGCGTGACAGGCCGGTATTCTAACCAACTGAACTACCGCTCCAGATGGTGCCCTTGACGTGGATTGAACACGTGGCCTCTCCCTTACCAAGGGAGTGCTCTACCACTGAGCTACAAGGGCATCAAACTTCCATTTTGCAGCGAATTGAACCGCTGCAAAATTTCAGTGAGACCGGATCATAGTGCCAAAGGCCTGTTCGGTCAAGACTTCCAGCAATAAAGAGTGCTCAATGCGCCCGTCGATGATGTGCACCGTATTGACACCCGACTTGGCGGCGTCCAGCGCCGACGAGATTTTCGGCAGCATGCCGCCGGAAATCGTGCCGTCCGCGAACATCTCGTCGATCTCGCGCGCCGACAGGTCGGTGACCAGATTGCCCTGCTTGTCCTGCACGCCGGCGATGTTGGTCATCATGATCAGCTTTTCGGCTTTCAGGATTTCCGCGATCTTGCCGGCGACGACGTCGGCGTTGATGTTGTAGGCCTGCCCGTCCTGGCCGAAGCCGATCGGCGAGATGATCGGGATGAAGGCGTCGTCCTGCAGGGCTTTCACCACCGCCGGATTGATCGCCTCGATTTCGCCCACAAAACCGATGTCGAGGAATTCGCCCGGCTTGTCCTTGTCCGGCATCGACATCTTGCGTGCACGGATCAGGCCGCCATCCTTGCCGGTCAGGCCGACTGCCTGGCCGCCGTAGTGGTTGATCAGCATGACGATGTCCTGCTGGACTTCGCCGCCCAGCACCCACTCGACCACTTCCATGGTCTCTTCGTCGGTGATGCGCATGCCTTGCACGAAGGTGCCTTGCTTGCCGATCTTTTTCAGGGCGTTGTCGATCTGGGGACCGCCGCCGTGCACGACCACCGGGTTCATGCCGACCAGCTTGAGCAGGATGACGTCGCGCGCGAAGCCGTGCTTCAGGCGTTCGTCGGTCATCGCGTTGCCGCCGTATTTGATGACGATGGTTTTTCCGTGGAAATTACGGATATAGGGAAGTGCTTCGGCCAGGATCTGCGCCTTGATCTGCGGCGAGACCGCAGTCAGGTCGTTATTCTGGTCGTCGCCCGTCAGCGGAGTCAGTGTAGCGGTCATTGGGGGTCCAAAAAGAATTTGCGAGATTTTACAGGCAATGGCCCGTCGCAGTGCGCATTATAAAGGCAGCCCGTTGTAATTTCCGGTCTGCCCGGCTAAGGTGGGGCCATGAGCACTTGTACCCGTTGCGGCGCCAGCTTCGGCTGCGCCATGATCGATGGCAGCGATGCCCCCTGCTGGTGTACCACCTTGCCGCCGGTGGTGCCGGTACCGATCCCGGCGCCACCTGGTGCGCAGCAGCCTGCGCCCGGCTGCTGGTGCCCGGCCTGCCTGCGCCAGCATATCGCGCTTCAGGCTGAAGCGTCGTCCGTCACGCCGAGCGCCTAGCGCTGCGTCCGGAAGAAACGCATCATTTCGCGGCTCGCGTTCGGCCCTTTGCCGTCGGTGTAGGTGCCGCGCGCATCGCCGCCCGACCAGGCGTGGCCGAAGCCGTGCACCAGCCAGTGTTCCGCGTGAATGGTCCCGTCCGGCTGGCGGTGCACGGTGCGCGTCCAGGCGTGGCCGCCGGGCACCTGGCCCGGTTCGACCGCGACCTGCTCGCCCGGGTGGCGGCGCCGGCGCCGGATCAGTTCTTCGCCATTGGCCGGGTGCACGGTGGTGTCCTGGTCGCCGTGGAACACGATGATCGGCAGTTCGCGCACCTTGTGGCCCTTGGGGCGGCGGAAGTCGCCCTTCATCGCCGCCATCGCCGTCGGCAGATCGTGGGCGGCGGCAAAGGGCAGGCCGGAGTGCACGCCCACCGCCGCGTACAGGTCTGGGTAGAGCGTGCCGAGGATGGCCGACATCGCGCCGCCGGCCGACAGGCCCGCCACGTACACCTGTTGCGGATCGATCACATAGCGCGCCATGATGTCGCGCGTCATGCCGGCGATGATGGCCGGTTCGCCCTGGTCGCGCTTCTGGTCGACCGCGTTGAACCAGTTCCAGCAGCGGTGCGCGTTGGCCTGCTGCGACTGGGCCGGATACAGGACCAGGCAAGCGTTCTCCTCGGCCAGCGCATTCATGCCGGTGCCGAGCGCGAAGTCGTCCGGGTTCTGGGTGCAGCCGTGCAGCATCACCAGCAGCGGCGAGGGCTGGCCGCTGTAGCTGCTCGGAACGTACAGTTTATAGCTGCGGGTACCGGCGTCGTTGGTGTAGGCGCCGTCGATGAAATGGCCGGGCATGCCGATCGCCGCGGCGCCGGTCGACAGCGGCGGTACATTGAAGGGATTGACCGACTGCCCGATCCGGCTGAGGTCGGCCAGCATGTCGGAGACCGGATCGAAGTTCGCCTGGTTCGAGGCTGTTTTTTGTTGCGCAGCCGGATGCATGCTCGAGGCGGTCTTGATCGATTCCCGCATGACCGTGCGCGCGACCGAGGGGCCGCGGCGCATCAGGGAACGGGTAGCGGCGCGCATTTGCGCCAGCAATTTATTACTCAGGGACATCAGCACTCCTTTGCGTAGACCATGCTTCAGTCTTGGCTTGCCAGCTTGCGTCAACCTGACAATGCAACACAAGCGCGATTCGTCCGGATGCGTTAATCTGCGCGGCATGCGTCCAGAATTTCAGCCCGGCATCTGCTTCGAGTGGCATTACACGGTACCCGAGCGTGCCACCGTGCCGCAGCTCTACCACGATACGCCTTTTTGTCTCGACATGCCGGATGTGCTCGCTACCGGCTACATGGTCGGGATGATGGAGCTTGCCTGCGTGCATGGGATGATGCCCTATATGGACTGGCCGAACGAACAGAGCCTGGGCACCATGGTCAGCTTTCAACACATCGCGCCGACGCCGCCCGGCATGAGCTTGCACGTGAAAGGCGAGGTCATCGAAGTCGACGGCCGCCGTGTGCGCTTCAAGGTCGAGGCCTGGGACGACGTCGAGCGCATCTGCGAGGGCATCCACGAGCGCTACGTGATCGATCCTGCGCGTTTCAACGCCAAACTGGCAGCCAAGATAGCGAAAGCGGCACCATGAATCCGGAACAGCAAACTCCCGTCCCATCGCCCTGCATCAATATCTGCCGGATGGTCCCCGCGACCGGCCTGTGCGAAGGCTGCATGCGCACCATCGACGAGATCGTCGCCTGGGGCCGCGCCGACGACGACTATAAACGCGCCGTGTGGGCCGAGATCCGGCGCCGCGAAGCGCAGCTGTTCGAGTGAACCCATGATGCCGCTGCCGCCGGGGATGCAGGTGTTCGAGCGCGGCTGGCTGTCCGCCAACAACATCCTGTTCACCGGCAGCGGCGGCACGACGCTGGTCGATACCGGCTACGTGACGCATGCGCCGCAGACGCTGGCGCTGGTGCGGCATGCGCTCGGCGAGCGGCCGCTGGAGCGCATCGTCAACACCCACCTGCATTCCGACCACTGCGGCGGCAACGCGATATTGAAAGACGCCTTCGCCTGCCGCATTGCGATCCCTGCCTTCGAAGCCGATAAAGTCCGGACCTGGAACGAGGACGCGCTGAGTTATCGGGCCACCGGCCAGCAGTGCGCGCGTTTCCGCTTCGACGACAGCATCGCGCCCGGCGACATGCTGACGATGGGCGACCTGGCCTGGCAGGCTTTGAGCGCGCCCGGCCACGATCCGCACGCGCTGCTGTTCTGGTGCGAGACGGAGGGCATCCTGATCGCCGGCGATGCCTTGTGGCAGAACGGTTTTGGGGTGGTCTTTCCCGAACTGGCCGGCGAGCCCGGTTTCGACGAGGTGCGCGCCACGCTGGACCTGATCGCTTCCTTGCGGCCGCGCCTGGTGATTCCCGGCCATGGTGCGCCGTTCGACGATGTCGAGGCTTCCTTGCAGCGCGCATATTCGCGGCTCGCTTACCTGTCCGCGGACCCGGCCCGCAACGCCGAGAACGCCGTGAAGGTCCTACTCAAATTCCTGCTGCTCGAGCGCCGCGCGATCCCGCTGGCCGAGGTGGCTGTTCTGTTCGAAACCGTGCCGCTGCTGGTGCTGGCGCGCGAACGCTTCCTGTCCGGTACTGCCGCCGAACTGGCGCAGTGGGCTGTGCGGGCGCTGGAAAAGGCCGGCGCGGCGCGCGTGCAGGACGGGATGCTGGTCGATGCCTGAGCCGGCGGATTAGAACCAAAAATCTAGCACGACCGTGCTTTTTTGCCCCTATAATCGGCAAGCTGGTCCGATCAACCTATGTACGCGAGAGACTCCATGGCGCTGCCCACCGTCCTGCAAAACCTGTCCTTACCCGTCATCGCATCGCCGATGTTCATTGCCAGCGGTCCCGCGCTGGTCGCCGCCCAGTGCAAGGCCGGCATCGTCGGCTCTTTCCCTGCCCTGAACGCGCGGCCGGCCGAGCAGCTGGACGTCTGGCTGACCGACCTGCAGCAGGAACTGGCGGATTACCAGGCCGCGCATCCGGACAAAAAGGTCGGCCCGATCGCCGTCAACCAGATCGTGCACCAGTCGAACGACCGCCTGGCGCATGACGTCGAGGTCTGCGTGAAGCACCAGGTGCCGATCATCATCTCCTCGCTGCGCGCGCCGCCGCAGGCGATGCTGGACGCGGTGCACGCCTATGGCGGCATCGTGCTGCACGACGTGGTCTCGATCCGCCACGCCGAAAAGGCGCTGGAAGCCGGCGTCGACGGCCTGATCCTGGTCGCGGCCGGCGCCGGCGGCCATGCGGGTGCCCTGTCGCCGTTCGCGCTGGTGGGCGAGGTCCGCAAATTCTTCGACGGCCCGATTGCGCTGTCCGGCTCGATCGCCACCGGCGATGCGATCCTGGCCGCGCAGGCGATGGGCGCCGACTTCGCCTACATCGGCTCGCGTTGGCTGGCGACGAAGGAATCGAACGTCAGCGATGCCTACCGCGATGCGATCGTGGAGTCGGCAGCGTCGGACATCGTGTACACCAACCTGTTCACCGGCGTGCACGGCAACTACCTCAAGAAATCGATCTTGGCGGCCGGGCTGGATCCGGACAACCTGCCGGTGTCGGACAAGAGCAAGATGAGTTTCGGGTCGGGCAGCGCCAAGGCCTGGCGCGACATCTGGGGCGCGGGGCAGGGCGTGGGACTGATGGACGATGTGCCGACCGTGGCGGAGATGGTGGCGCGCCTGGCGCAGCAGTACCAGGCGGCCAAAGAGCGGCTGAATCTGGCCCGCTAATGTAGGAAACGTCATCCCCGCGCAGGCGGGGATCCATGCTGAGCATCGGGAGTCGTCACATCCAGCAGTCAGCTGGGTATCCGAAACTGCGACTTCGGTGCTTCAGTATGGGTTCCCGCCTTCGCGGGAACGACGAAATCGAGTGCGGGAATGACGAAATCGCGTGTGGATACGACGGGGTTCAGGCAGCAGGCGGCGCCTCATCCACCTGCTTGTCGTCGTCCCTGATCACCCACAGCCCCGGCAGGTTGCGCCAGTAACCGTGCGCATCCATTCCGAAGCCCACCACGAACTTGTTCGGGATGGTCAAACCGACGATATCGGCCTGCACCGGCTTGCGCTTGCCGAGTTCCTTGTCGGCGAACACCGCCAGGATCACCTCGGCCGCGCCCATGTCGAGCAGACGCTGCTTCACATGGGCCAGGGTCTCGCCTTCGTCTAGGATGTCGTCGACCACGATGATGGTGCGGCCGGCCACGTTCTGGCGCGGGATCACCTTCCACACGACTTCGCCGCCGCGGTCCTGGTCGCCGTAGCGCGTGACGTGGATGTAGTCGAATTCGAGCGGGAAGCTCAATTGCGGCAGCAGGTGGCCGGTGAAGACCACCGCACCGCCCATCACGCCCAGCACCAGCGGGAATTCGCCGGTGGCATCGCTGTCGAAGCGGCTATTTAACACCTCGGCGACGTTGCGCACCGCGGCTTGCACGGTGTCGGCGCTGACGAGTTCCTCGGCGCGGGCCAGCAGCGCACGCGCGCGGGTGTAGTGGAAATCCTGTTCTTGCATGATTTATTGTGAGAAAAAGAACCCAGGCCCGATTATCCGTCAGATTCCGCCCGACCGCGTTCCTCTTGGCTCAGCGACGGTTCCGTCAGATTGCCCCATCAATGTTCCAGCGCAAGGGGTGTCTGCGCCACATCCGGACAGAGGCGCGTATGATAAGCGGCTTGGAGAAACCACAACACGTCAGCACGCCCGATATGCCAGCAACCATGCCAGCCACTGCGCCAGCCACCGAGACCACCAGCCTGCGCGCCGAGCGCCTTGCCCAACTGCGCGCCGCAATGGCGAGACAAGGGGTCGACGCCTTCATCGTCCCTTCCGCCGATCCGCATCTGTCCGAGTACCTGCCCGGGCGCTGGAAGGGCCGCGAATGGCTGTCGGGCTTCACGGGCTCGGTCGGCACCTTCATCGCCACCGCCGACTTTGCCGGGGTCTGGACCGACGGCCGCTACTACACCCAGGCCGAGCAGGAACTGGCGGGCAGCGAGATCCGCCTGATGAAGATCCCGTCGGGCGCCAGCCTGCTGCACATCGACTGGCTGGCCGACACCATGCAGCCGGGCCAGACCGTCGCCGTCGATGCCCGCGTGCTGGGCCTGGCCGTGGCGCGTTTGCTGGAAGACGCCCTCAAGGCGCGCGGCATCCGGCTGCGTACCGACCTCGACCTGCTCGACGACATCTGGCACGACCGTCCCGGCCTGCCGCCGGATGCGGTGTACGAGCACGCGGCACCGTTCGCGACGATCACGCGTGCCGACAAGCTGCACGCCACCCGCAACGCGATGGCCAAGCTGGGCGCCGAGCGCCATTTCATCTCGACCCTGGACGACATCGGCTACCTGTTCAACCTGCGCGGCGCCGACGTCAGCTACAACCCGGTGTTCGTGGCCCACGCGCTGGTCGAATCCTCGCGCGCCACCATCTTCGTGGCCGAAGGCAAAGTATCGGCCGAACTGCGCGAGCGCCTGGAACAGGACGGCGTGAAGGTCGCCCCTTACGAGCAGGCGGCCCAGGCGCTGCAGGCGCTGCCGCCCGACAGCAGCCTGCTGATCGATCCGCGCCGCGTCACCGCCGGCATGCGCAATGCCGTGCCGGCCGGCGTGCGCGTGGTCGAAGCGATCAACCCGACCACCTTCGCCAAGTCGCGCAAGCTGCCGGCCGAGCTGGACCACGTGCGCGACGCCATGGAACAGGACGGCGCCGCGCTGTGCGAATTCTTCGCCTGGCTCGAGCCCTTGCTCGCCTTCCCGCAGCGCGAGCCGCTGACCGAAGTCACGATCGACGAAGAGATCACCGCCGCCCGTGCCCGCCGTCCGCATTTCGTCAGCCCCAGCTTCGGTACCATCGCCGGCTTCAATGCCAACGGCGCGATCATGCACTACCGCGCCACACCGGAAAATCACGCCCTGATCGAAGGCGACGGCCTGCTGCTGATCGACTCCGGCGGCCAGTACCTGGGCGGCACCACCGACATCACCCGCGTGGTCCCGGTCGGCGAGCCCACCGCCGCGCAAAAGCGCGACTTCACGCTGGTACTGAAAGGGATGATCAATCTGTCGGTGGCGCGCTTCCCGCGCGGTACCAAAGGGCCGATGCTGGACGCGCTGGCGCGCGCCCCGATCTGGGCCGCCGGCATCGACTACGGCCACGGCACCGGCCACGGCGTCGGCTACTTCATGAACGTGCACGAAGGCCCGCAGGTGATCTCGCCGACCGCCATGCCGGAGCCGCACACGGCGATCGAGCCGGGTATGATCACCTCCAACGAGCCGGGCATCTACCGTCCGGGCCACTGGGGCATCCGCATCGAGAATCTGGTGCTGGCGCAGGTGGTCGAGACCACGGAATTCGGCGAATTCCTCGGCTTCGAGACGCTGACCCTGTGCCCGATCGATACCCGCTGCATCGACCTGAGCCTGATGCGCGGCGACGAGGTGGCCTGGCTGAACGACTACCACCGCAGCGTGCGCGCGCGCCTGCTGCCGCTGGTCGACGGCGCCGCCCGCGACTGGCTCGAACTGCGTACCCGGGAGATCTGAATGGCCACCGGCATCCGTTCCACCCGTGCCAGCGCCGCCGTCGACCGGCTCAAGCGCCGCACCGGCATCACCACCTATTCAATGGCGCGCACCGGCGCCGGCCACTTCTTCCTGTCCGAGAAGGCCGGCGCGCCGCCGCTGTGTCCACCGATGGAGCTGGATGATTTCGTGAAGTTCGTCGACGGCCTCGGGCCGCAACCGGAAAAGCGCATCACCAAGAACGATGCCGCTTTCGAAAAACAACTGGTGCGGAAGAAGCAGCCTTGAATCCGGCGACACCGCACAGCGGCATCCTGACTGTTCCAGACCTGCTTCACCTCTACTGGTCGCAAGCCGAGCTGCAGACGAACGCCCTGGTGCTGCTGCACCTGATCGGCGCGCTGCTGCTCGGGCTGATGGTCGGCTACGAGCGCTCCTACCACGGGCGCGCGGCCGGCATGCGCACCTATGGCCTGGTCTGCATGGCATCCTGTGCGTTGACCATCATCGCCGGCTACCCGAACTCCTGGTACGGCGGTCATGGTGCGGCGGTGGCGCTGGTCGATCCGACCCGCGTGATCCAGGGCGTGGTGACCGGCATCGGCTTCCTCGGCGCCGGCGTCATCATGCGCTCGGGTTTCAACATCAGCGGTCTCACCACGGCGGCCTCGATCTGGGCCTCGTCGGTGATCGGCATCATGGTCGGCGTCGGCTTCTACATGGCGGCGATGGGCCTGGCCTTCTTCTCGGCGATGATCATGATCTACCTGAACCGCGCCGTCAGCCTGCTGCCTTCGCGCCAGGCGGTGGCGGTGACGCTGCGTTTCAAACCCGGCGTGCGGCCGCAGGAAGAAATACTGCGCAAGCAGGCACTCGAGCGCGGCTACGAGATCGCCGGCGGCTCGCTCACCATCGGCAGCGACAAAGGTTGCCAGGAATGGCGCTTCGTGGCGCTGGCGCTGGCGAATCACGCGGGTGCGCTGCTGTCCTCGCTGGCGACCGAGCTCTCGAATTTCGAAGGCGTGGATGGCTTCCTGCTCTCGCACGCCCGCAACTGACAGGAACAACAGCATGCACCCCCAGGAAGTACGCGACTTCTGGTTCGGCGCGCCCGGCAGCGAATCCGCCGGCCAGCCGCACCGCGAATGGTTCGTCAAAAGCGACGCCTTCGACGAGCAGATCCGGCAGCGCTTCGGTGCCACGATCGCGATCGCCATTGCCGGCGGCTTGCGCGAATGGGACGCCGAGGGAGCGCAGGGAACGCTCGCGCGCATCCTCGTGCTCGACCAGTTCACCCGCAACGCCTGGCGCAACACGCCGCAGTCGTTTGCCGGCGACGCACTGGCCTTGACGGCCGCGCGCCAGCTGGTCGACAGCGGCGCCCACGCCGCGCTGCCGCCGCTGCAGCGCGCCTTCGTCTACATGCCCTTCGAGCACGCCGAAGACGCCTTCATGCAGGAGCGCGCCGTCGAGCTGTTCACGGTGCTGGCCGCCGAGCACCCCGGCTTCGACGAAATGCTGGACTATGCGCACCGCCACCGCGGCGTGATCGCGCGCTTCGGCCGCTTCCCGCACCGTAACGAGATTCTCGGCCGCGCCTCGACCCAGGAAGAGATCGAATTCCTGCGCCAGCCCGGCTCGCGCTTCTGATGGCGCCGGTCCTGAACATCGTCGGCGCCGGCCACGTCGGCCGCGCGCTGGGGCGCCTGTTTCACGCGCACGGCGTGTTCGCCGTGCAGGATGTGCTGACCCGTTCCGACGCCAGCGCGCAGGCGGCGGTGGCCTTCATCGGCGCCGGCCGCGCGCTCGCCGACATGGCGGCCATGCGTCCGGCGGCGGTGTGGATGCTGGCCGTCTCCGACGACCGCATCGGCGAGCTGGCGCATCAGCTGGCGGCAAGCTGCACGCTGCGGGATGCGGTGGTGTTCCACTGCAGCGGCGCCAAGGCGTCCGCCGAACTGGCGCCGATGCGCGCCGCCGGCGCCTCCGTTGCCAGCGTCCACCCGGTGCGCAGCTTCGCCGATCCGCAACAGGTGGCCGCAGCGTTTGCCGGCACCTTCTGCGGCGTCGAAGGCGATGCCGGCGCGCTGGCGCTGTTGAACCCGGCCTTCGAGGCGATCGGCGCGCGCATGGTCGCCATCGACGCCGCCGCCAAGACGGTCTACCACGCCGCCTCCGTGTTCGCCTCGAACTACCTGACCACGGTGCTCGACGCCGCCCTGCGCGCCTACCAGGCCGCCGGGATTCCGTTCGATGTCGCGCGCGAACTGGCGCGGCCCCTGGCCAACGAGACCCTGGCGAACGTGTTCCGGCTGGGGCCGGAGGCGGCCCTGTCCGGCCCGATCGCGCGCGGCGACACCGCCACCGTGGCACGCCAGCAGGCCGCCGTCACCGACTGGAACCCGGCCACCGGTGCCCTGTACGAAGCCCTGGCCACCGCTACCTGGGACCTGGCACGGCGCAAACATGGAGAGTAATAAGACATGATGATCTGGAGTGCGTGGACGACGCTGGCCGTCCTTGGTGTGTATTTCTGGACCGGCGTGATGGCCGGCTGGGCGCGGGTCAAATACAAGGTGCCGGCGCCCGCCATGGACGGGCCGCTGCCCTTCCAGAGCGCGCAACGGGTGCAGGCGAATACCCTGGAGCAGCTGCCGCTGGTGCTGGCACCGCTGTGGCTGTGCGCCTATTACCTCGGCGATGCCTGGGCCGCGGGCGGCGGGCTGCTGTGGTGCCTGGGACGCATCCTGTACGCGCTGGGCTATTATCGCGACCCGGCCAAACGCGAAGCCGGTTTTATCATCGGCATGCTGGCTTGCGGCGCCCTGGTGGCGGGCAGCGCCATCGGTCTGCTGTTCCGTTAAGTGTTGCAATAGAGCAAATCTTCAGCGCGCTGTCGTCGACAAAGTTCCCGTAGTGCAATAAGCTGGGAAGTCCAGACTACGGAGGATCGCATGCTGTTTTTGAAGAGTACCAGCACTACCAAGGCGCCCGGGATTTACGAAGTCGACATTGCTGCCAAACCGCCGGGCAAGACCTTCGGCGTGTTCCTGGCCACCGACCCGGACCATCCTCCGCACGCCATGCTGGCTGCCCTGCAGGAACTCGGCTTCCACAACACCTACCAGCAGAACTATGTCCACAAGGACAAAGGCAAGGTGCTGGATCTGCATTTCCAGAAAGACGGCACCGATATTTTCAAAGGCTGGAAGACCGAGGAGTGCGCCAGCAACCTGGCGGCACTCGATACGCTGTTTGGTAACTTTGGCGTGATCGTCACACCCCGCGTGATGAGCCTGGCCGAAGCCTACGCTTGAGCCTTGACCTCGATGTGATACAGCGCCCACGGGCAGGCCGCGAAGCGCTGCGCCAGCGGCTGCGCGGCCGCCTCCGGCACCCGGTCGGCATCGTAGACGGCCCATAGCGGCCCCAATCCTCCCAAAGGCATCGGTTTGCCGTCCACATGCGTGGCAAGGATAAAGCGCCGCGCACGGGCCTGCGCCAGCGGCAGCTCGACGTTGTAGCCATCCACCGCACGCAGCACCAGCACCGTTTTGTTATCGAGCCTGGCGCCGGCGCGCGTCAGCACATCCACCAGCAGCGGGCCGCGCAGCGTGTGCGGCTTGCCGTCGTATTCGAGGGTTGGGTTGATGGTCCGGGCCGGCAGCGCGCGCAACGCGGCGTCGTCGAACACGTAGGCCTTGCGGAAGCTGACCCCGTGTTTGTGCATCATCTGGTCGAGTACCGGATCGAAGGGGCCGCGGTTGGTACCGGCGATGTTCCCGGTGACGCTCAAGAGGGCAGGGCCGTCCGGCAGTGCCGGCAGCGAGGCTGCCCGGCCGGCAAGCGGCAAGGCGCCGGCCGCGGCCGCCGCGCCCAGGAACTGGCGTTTGTTCATGCGAAAATATCCTGTCGATGGCATCCCGCCATCATACCTTCACGTGTTGTTC
>Ga0308166_1001341_pt1 | contig 26529 bp, 29 predicted proteins | sample PhyCR2_2_FD_202137 | JGI IMG/M metagenome (GOLD analysis project Ga0308166, IMG submission 202137) | Phyllosphere microbial communities from UC Gill Tract Community Farm, Albany, California, United States - DLSLCC.R2 | ecosystem: Host-associated > Plants > Phyllosphere > Unclassified | place... | reverse complement strand
CTCATACGAACGCCCTCCGCGCCGAAAGGCTGCGGAGGGCGTTCGTCTCGTTGGGGCCGGGTCAGGCCGGCCGTGGGCGGATCACCGGGCGACGACTGCCCTTCGACACCGGGGTCGGCGACGTCGCGACGATCTCCTCGACATCCGCAGGCTCGTCCGACACGTCGAGCCTGAGCGCCTGAGTCAACGCGAGGCCGTGACTGGTCGTGAGGATGAGGCGCCGGTACTGGTCGTCGCCCGAGAGGTCGATGACGACGCTGGGGCGACGCCGACGGATCAGCACGAAGTCCACGCTTCCGGCGGCCTTCCACGTTCCCGCGGCGAGCACGCCGGGGATGTGCGTTCCGGGGTTCGGCACGCCGCGAAGCCACGTCCATGCGTCGTCGATCAGCTGCACTTTGGTGATGGTGTCGCGGACGAGCCGCACGTTGTCACGATGGAAGCTCGCCGCACGCTCGATCGGCGAGAGCACGATCTCGAGTTGCGTCTGGTCGAGCAGCAACGTCACCATGCGTCCAGTCTGCCAGCGGCACCCTCCCAGATGTCTGTGTCTTGCTCACAGGAAGGCAACGATCCGTTGTCGGTTCCCACGATTCCACCCCTCTCCCATTCCGATGTTCTGCACGACTTTCGAACAAATCTACTAGACTCAGACCATGACATCCGCCACCGACAACGGTCTCGAGCAGCGCAGAGAGCTGCTCGATTCGTGGGTCGAGAAGCGGCGGCAGATCGCCTGTCTCGAGGCGGAGGCATCCGACCTTCTCGCCGAGCGGATGCGGCTCGCCGGCTCGGATTCCGATGAGAGCCCTTTCCACCGTGATGCGATCCACCGGTCGATGGTCGCGGAGTACTCGGCAGCAGGCCGGATGACTCAGGGCAGCGTCGACTATGCCTTCACCGACGCGGGATTCCTCGACGCCAGCCACCCGCAGGTGCGGGAGGCATTCCGGGGCGGCACCATCACCGGCGCGCACGTGCGCGAGATCGTGCGAGCTGCAGGAGTCGTGCGCGAGGCGGTCAACAACGGCCGAGCCGATGCCGACATACTGACGCTCTACGACACCGTCGCCGTCATCGTCGCCGAACGCGAGACCCCCGCTCGCACGCGTGTGCATCTGCGCGAGCTGGCAGCGACGCTGTCAGGCTCCACGACCATCGAACGCCACGCACGGGCGGCCTCGGAGCGCACGGTGACCGTGCGGCCGGCAGGAGACGGGCTCTCCATCCTGACTGTCGTGCTCCCCGAGCATCTCGCCGCGGCGATCATCGATCGCCTCACCCAGCTCGCGCACGCCGTCATCCGCGGTCGCGACGACCGCGAGCCGGCGCTCGAGCCGATCGATGACGGCGAAGATCCGGTCTATCCCGAGGACATCGCTCACGACGATCCGTTCCGCGACGACTTCGCGATCTTCGGCGACGGGACGTTCACGACCGACCCCATCTGTCCTAAGGGCCCCGCGATCGAGCACATCCCCGCGGATACCCGCACGATCGATCAGATACGCGCCGACCTGCTGATCGACCTTCTGCTCGCCTCCGACCCGAGCGCCGCCACCGGCTCGGGGCTCGACAACATCCAGGGGCGGATCCACGTCACAGTGACCGCCAGCACTCTCGCCGGGTGCGATGAGCGTCCCGCCCAACTCGACGGGCACGGCCCTCTCCACCCCGACATCGCGCGAGACCTGGCGGGCCGCAATGGCGGTTGGTCCCGGCTGTTCCTCGATGCGACCGGCCTGGTCGTCGAGACCGACACCTACAGACCCACGGAGGCGATGCGACGCTTCCTGCGGGCCCGCGACCAGCACTGCCGATTCCCCGGATGCAGAATGCCGGTGCATCGCTGCCAGATCGACCACACCTTCGATCATGCGAAGGGTGGTCGAACCGAGATCCACAATCTGGGGCATCTCTGCGCGACCCACCACGTGCTCAAACATCCCGATGTCGCCGACGACCACCGGTGGACGGCGCGCCAGCTCCCCGACGGCACGATCGACTGGCTCAGCCCGCTCGGGCGCACCTACAGGGATTCGCCGCGACGGCGAGTGATGTTCGCCTGACGAGTGATGTTCCTCCGACGAGTGATGTTCGTCCGACGAGTGATGTTCGCCTGAGCGGAGCCCGACTCAGGCGTTCGCCTGCGCAGCCGCGCGGGCAGCGATCGGAAGCGCCGCCTCGATGCGCTGCAGCTCCTCCTCGCCGTGAGCGGCGGTGAGGAACCACGCCTCGAACACGCTCGGCGGCAACGCGACACCCTGCTCGCGCATGGCGTGGAAGAAGGGCGCGTACCGGAACGACTCCTGAGCCTGCGCCTCGGCATAGGTACGGGGCGCGGTCGCCCGGAAGGACGCGCTGAACAGGTTCCCCGCATGGGCCACGGCATGCGTGACACCGGCATCCGTCAGCGCAGCATCCAACGCGCCGGCGACGCGAGCGGCCGCCGCATCGATCGTCGCGTAGACCTCGGGCGTCGCAAGGCGCAGCGTCGCGAGGCCCGCGGCGACCGAGAGCGGGTTGCCCGAGAGAGTGCCGGCCTGATACACAGGCCCCAGCGGCGCCAGCATGTCCATGACCTCGGCGCGTCCTCCGAGAGCGGCCAGGGGCATGCCCCCGCCGACGACCTTGCCGAACGTCATGATGTCGGGCACATAGTCCTCGCCTGCCGCGGCCTGAAGCCCCCAGAAGCCTGCCGGGTGCACGCGGAAGCCCGTCAGCACCTCGTCGAGGATCAGCAGCGCGCCGTGCGCGTGGGCGGTGTCTGCCAGCAGTCGGTTGAAGCCGGGCACGGGCGGGACCACACCCATGTTGGCGGCGGCCGCTTCGACGATCACCGCGGCGATGCGGTCGCCGTGCTCGGCGAAGACCGCCGCCAGCGCGTCGGGGTCGTTGTAGTCGATGACCAGCGTCTGGGCCGCGATCGGCGCCGGAACACCCGCAGATCCGGGCAGCGCGAGCGTCGCGACGCCCGATCCCGCCGCAGCGAGGAGACCGTCGGAGTGCCCGTGATAGTGACCGGCGAACTTCACCAGCAGGTCGCGACCCGTCGCCCCGCGCGCAAGTCGGATCGCCGTCATGGTGGCTTCGGTACCCGTCGACACGAGACGCACACGCTCGATGGGCCGGACCTCGCCGAACCGCACGCGGTCGGCGATCAGCGCCGCGAGTTCGACCTCGCCCTCGGTCGGAGCGCCGAATGAGAGTCCGCGGGTGGCAGCCTCCTGCACCGCGGCCACGACCTCGGGCTGCGCATGTCCGAGCAGCGCAGGACCCCATGAGGCGACCAGATCGACGTACTCGTTGCCCGCGGCATCCGTGACCGTGGCACCCTTCGCAGACGCGAGGAATCGCGGCGTACCGCCGACGGAACCGTATGCGCGCACCGGCGAATTCACGCCACCGGGGATCACCGTGCGGGCGGCGGAGAACAGGTCGTCATTGCGGTCGGTCACAGCACACTCCTCAGCGATGCGCGGAACTCTCCCGCCATCCCTTCCAGGCTAGCCCGCACACCTGTGCGCGAGTCTCAGCAGAGGACCGCAAGCTGACGGCAGAGCTCCGAAACTGACGGCAGAGGTCCGCAAACTGACGGCAGAGCGCTCTCAGCCGCGCAGCCACCGGGCGGCTTCGGTCGCCCAGTACGTGAGGACGACGCCCGCACCCGCGCGCCGGATCGACAGGAGGGATTCGAGGATCGCCGCGCGACGGTCGATCCAGCCGTTCGCCGCGGCGGCCTCGATCATCGCGTACTCACCGGAGACCTGGTATGCCCACACCGGAATGTCGACGGTGTCTCGGACCTCGCGCAGCACATCGAGGAATGCCATCGCCGGCTTCACCATGACGATGTCCGCACCCTCTTCCACATCGACGACGGCCTCGCGCACCCCCTCACGGCGATTGCCGGGGTCGAGCTGGTAGGTGCGGCGATCGCCCGTGAGCTGCGAGTCGACGGCTTCGCGGAACGGGCCGTAGAAGGCGCTCGCATACTTCGCAGCGTAGGCGAGCAGCAGGGTGTCGGTGAAGCCCTCGGAATCGAGCGCCCTGCGAATCACCCCGACCTGGCCGTCCATCATGCCCGACAGTCCGAGCAGCTGGGATCCGGCGCGGGCCTGGGCAAGGGCCATCGAGGCGTACCGCTCGAGAGTTGCGTCATTGTCGACCGAGCCGTCTGCCGCGAGAACACCGCAATGCCCGTGGTCGGTGAACTCGTCGAGGCACAGGTCGGTCTGCACGACGAGCGCGTCGCCCACCTCGGCGGCGAGCACCTCGGTCGCCACGTTCAGGATGCCCTTCGGGTCGTCCGCGCCCGAGCCCTGCGCATCGCGCACAGCGGGAACACCGAACAGCATCACTCCGCCCACGCCCGCCTCGGCGGCCTCGGTCGCGGCCTTTCGCAGGGAGTCGAGCGAATGCTGAGCGACCCCGGGCATGGAGCCGATGGGCGCGGCCTCGGAGATGCCCTCGCGCACGAAGAGCGGGAGCACCAGCTGACGCGGCTCGAGAGAGGTCTCGCGTACCAGGCCGCGCACCGCCGGGGACTGCCGCAGCCGTCGCAGCCGGACGTCGGGGAAGCTCACGGCGCCAGCTCGTCTGCCGCATGCGGGAGGGTGAAGGTCGACACCGCGTCGATCAGCGCATCGACGGTCTGCTTGTCGGCGACCACCGTGATCGGGAGGCCGGCCTTGCCGGCATCCTTCGCGGTCCGCGGACCGATCGCCGCCAGGAGAGTGTCATCCGGGATCTCGGGGAACTGCTCGCGCACCTGGGCCGCGACAGAACCGCTCGTGATCAGGATGGCGTTGATGCGGCCGTTCTCGACGTCGCGCTTGATGCGATCCGTCACCGGCACGCCGACCGTGCGATACGCCACGACGCTGTCGACGTCGTGCCCGGCCTCCTGCAGCAGCACGCTGAGCACGGGCTTCGCGATCTCGCTGCGGAGCGCGAGGATGCGGCGGGGCTGCGTCTCGAGAGCGATGAGCTGCTCGGCCATTCCTTCGGCGGAGTTGTCCTGCTCGGGAACGAGAGCGACGTCGTACCCGACGGCCTGCAGTGCGGCAGCCGTGGTCTCGCCCACCGCGGCGATCTTCGTGCTGCGCGGGACGATGGCCCTGTGGGCGAACATCACGTCGACGGTGGTCGCGCTCGTCACCGTCAGCCAGTCGTATGAGCCGGCAGCCAGCTGCGCGAGCGCCACGTCGAGCGCTGCCTGGTCGGTGGTCGGTGCGAAATTGATCAGCGGCGCGACGACGGGCACCGCGCCCTGCGCACGCAGGCTCGCTGCGACACCGTCGCCCCACGGGCCTCCGCGGGGTACGAGGATGCGCCAGCCGTCCAGCGGTCGGTCCTGCTTCGAATTGGTCATGATGAGGAATGCTCTCGGGAGACGAGGTCGGCCGCCCCTTGCTCGAGCAGCCGATGGGCGACAGACAACCCGATCTCGCGTGCTGCGTGCATCGGGTCTGCACCACCGGCAGCATCCGCTCCATTGCCGCTGCCGTTCCGACGAATATACTCCCCGTTCAGGCCTTCGGTGACGTCGAGGCCTATACGCCGGCCTCCGTCGGTCGCGTAGACCACGCTCCTGACGCGGATCTGATCGCCGTCGACGACCGCATGTGCGGCCATCGGCGCCTGGCATCCCGCGTCGAGTCCTTCGAGCACGGCACGCTCTACGGTCACCGCCAACCGCGTGGCCTCGTCGTCGAGTTCGGCGAGCGCCGCGAGCAGATCCTCGGGGGCATCCTCCCGGGTCTCGACCGCGAGCGATCCCTGTCCTGGTGCGGTCGGCCATTCGGCGAGCCCGAGCTCTTCGCGCCGGAGCGGCGAGTCCGAGCCGAGACGCGAGAGTCCGGCGGCGGCCAGGATGACGGCATCCAGCTCTCCCGATGCGACCCGCTGCAGACGAGAATCGACGTTGCCGCGGATGTCGACCACTTCGGCGTGCGGAGCCCTGCGGCGCACCTGTGCGATGCGTCGAGGCGAACCCGTGCCGACCTTGCTGCCGGAACGCAGCTCATGCAGCGGCGTGCCCGCGCGCGTGATCGCGATATCGCGAGCGTCCTCGCGCACGGGAGTCGCCGCGATGACGAGGCCCTCCGGGATCGCGGTGGGCAGGTCTTTGAGGGAGTGCACGAGGAAGTCGCACTCCCCCGCGAACAGCGCCTCGCGCAGACGCGTGGCGAAGATGCCCTGACCGCCGATCTCCGACAGCGAGGCACGGTTCGTGTCACCCTCGCTGGTGATCGGCACGAGCTCGACGGCACGACCCGAGATCCTCTCGAGGGCGGCGGCGACGTGACCGGACTGCGCCTGCGCGAGCGCGCTGCGGCGGGTGCCCAGTCGGATCGGTGTGGTCCGAGTGCTCTGAATGCTCATGGTGGGCCTACTGCAGCACGTCCGCGATCTCGTCGAACCGCAGGCGACGCCCCGTGTAGAAGGGGATCTCCTCCTTCACGTACAGACGCGCATCGGTGTAACGCAGGTCACGCATGAGGTCGACGAGCTCCGTGACGTCATCGGCCTCGAGGGGCAGGATCCACTCGTAGTCGCCGAGAGCGAATGCGGCCACGGTGTTCGCGATGACGCCCGTGAAAGCGGCGCCCTTGCGACCGTGATCGGCGAGCATCTTGCGACGCTCCTCCTCCGGCGCGAGGTACCACTCGGGCGTGCGCACGAACGGGTAGAGGCACAGCCAGTCCTTGGGCTCGACCCCACGCAGGAACCCGGGCACATGAGCGCGGTTGAACTCCGCGTCGCGATGCACGCCCATCACGTTCCACACGGGGAGCAACGTGCGCAGCAGCTCGGTGCGCCGCAGGCGTCGGAGCGCCTTCTGCAGGTCTTCGGCGGTGTCGCCGTGCAGCCAGACGAGCAGATCTGCGTCTGCCTTCAGACCCGAGACATCGTAGAAGCCGCGGACGGTGACGCCGGAGTCCTCGATGTACGAGACGATCGTCTCGAGTTCGGTCGAGTCGGATTCGGTGACCGGAACGTCGGGGTTTCGTCGCCAGACGGCCCACAGTGTGAAGCCGGACGGGTTCTCTTCGCGCTCATCGGACATACGACCAGTCTGCCCCCTTTGCAGAGCACTCGCGAACGCGAGTCAGGATGCCGGAGTTCTGCCGAGTGATCAGCGCGACAGCGCCCGAGCGATCACCCAGACCGCTCCTCCGACGACCGCGGCGACGCCGACCGCGGCAGCGATCGCCGCTGCCGGGTTGCGGTCAGCGAAGACGCGCGCCTTCGCCGCTGCACGCTTGGATGCCTTGTCGATGCGCCGCGGAAAGTTGCCCTTGACCTCGATGGCCGCGAGAGCGGCCTTCAACTCGGCACGAGCCGACTGCACAGGATCGACGATCCCCGCAGGGACGGCGGTCTTCGGCAGCGACCTCGTGATGTCAGAGTTCGTCATCGCCGGCCTCCTTCACGAGTCGGATGTCCTCGCCCACCGCCTGCGCGGGATTCTTGCGGGCGAGCACCTTGCGGAACTTGAGGATGCCGAGCAACGCGAACAGCAGCACGGCGAGGATCAGGATGCCGAGCACTGCCAGCGCCGACAGCCAGACCGGCCACCAGGACGAGAGACCGGCGATCGCGAACACCAGGATCACCGGCACGGCCCAGAACAGGAAGAACAGGGCGACCAGGAACCAGACGGAGCCGATACCCGCATCCTTCGCGGTTCGGGAGACCCAGGCCTTGGCCGCGTTGATCTCGGCCTTGACCAGGCTGCTGATGAGTTCGGGCAGGTCGCCGATCAGGGACAGCAGGCTGTCCTCGGCGCGGTCGCGGTATCCGCGGGGCATGTCAGCTACCGGACTTCGCTGCGGTGGAGCTCGAGGATGCCGGCTTCTTCGCGGCAGGCTTCTTCGCGGCAGGCTTCTTCGCAGCATCCTTGGCCTCGTCGACGGCGTCCTCTGTGGCGTCGACGATGTCGTCAGCGGCCTTCTTGCCTGCGGCGACTGCCGAGTCGAGGCGCTGACCTGCGGTCTTGTCGCCGCCGCCGGCCGACCTGACGACCTTCTGCACACCGGTCCAGATCGCACCGGGCACGGCCGCGGCCTTGTCGCCGACATAGCCCTTGACCCGCTCGACCTGCTCCTGCACCGGATCGAGGTTCCAGACCTTGAGCCACTGCGTCTTGATCTGCTCGTAGCGCTCGCGCCCTGCCCGGGTTCCGAGCACGTATCCCACGCCGAGTCCTACGACGAGTCCGATCTTCCCCTTCATGGGGTCTCCTCACGTTGTTCCGGTATGAACGCCTGGGGCGAACCGGCGGCTCGGCGCCGCCTGCCAGGTGTCCAGCGTAGCCCCGTATGCCGATTTCGGCATCTGTCGCACACGGGGTTGACAGCGGACCGATTTTCGGGTTCGCAGAAGGCGGGAGCGCCAGCGGGCCACGGCTCACGACGTGCCCCGCCACGGGATCAGTCCCAGAGCAGTGCTCGGCGAAGACGATCGGCTTCCTCGCGTGCATCCGGAATGACCTGCGCCAGGCCCGTTCCCGCAAGCCACGCTCCCACTGCAGCGACCCCGGGGACCGCCTGGATGGCGCTGCGTGCCGCCTCGCGTCGCGCAGCCGAGCCGATGATCGATGCCGGCTGCGACTGCACGTACCGCGCACGATGAGCGTCGATGAGGGCGCTCTCGGGCAGCGCGACGCCGAGCAGGGCGGATGCCTCGCGCAGAGCGACTCGTGCGGCAGCGTCGTCTTGCAGGGCGGCTGTCGCCGCCGGCTCGCCCTGCGCACCGAACGACACGCGCAGAAGGTGCCGGCCACCGGCCGCCTTCCGCACCCACTCCCACTTCGCGCTCGAGTGGGTCAGCGCCTTGGCCGTGTGACTGCCGGGGACCGTCAGCACGCCCGTGCCTCGCGGAGCGCCGTCGAGCGCCGACGCTGCCAGCAGCAGGGTCACGATCTCGATCTCGGGGGCGTCGGCGGCAGTCGTCTCGGCGAGTGCCGGCACGGACTTCTCGAGCAACCGCCGTGCAGCCTCCTCGGACGTGGCGATCACGATCCCGTCCGCGTGGAGGTCGAGTTCTTCCGTCTCCGCCGCACCGGACTCATCGCTCGCGTCGGTACCGACCGTCGCCTCGGCCCGCACCGTCCAGGCGTCCCCGGCCTTGGTGATGTCCGTCACGCGCGCGGTCGTGCGGACCACCCCTCCGAGCTTCTCGATGTCTGCCACGAGCGCCTCGACCAGCACGATCATGCCGCCGTCGATCCCCTCGACTGCGGCGCCGGGAGCCTGGGCGGTTCGCGAAGCCTGCGCCGCGCGCGCTGCGCTCTGCTCGCGCAGCGCCTGGACGGCCCCCGAGAGCGACCCGACGCTCGTCAACGCGGCGTTGAGCCCCGGTGCGGCGACGTCGACGTCGACGTCGTCGGGTGACGCCGAGTACACGCCTGTCGTCACCGGCGCCACGAGACGGTCGCGGACCTTGGCTCCCATGCGCGACGACACCAGCCTGCCGAGGCTGTGGTTGTGGCCGATCGTCAGCGGCGGACGCACCCGGTCGAGGTAGGCACGCCACGCTCCCGACCATCCGATGACGCGACGGACGTCCTCCTGAAAAGGATTGCCGGGGATGCCCAGGATGCCTCCGACCGGCAGTGGCGCGGCACCGACGCCGGGGATGCCGGCCAGCCACGCGCCCCCTGCCGCAGGGGCGACGATGCGGTCCTCGAGCCCGAGCTCTTCGAGCAGCGCGCGCACCCGACCCCCTCTGGTGGCATAGCTCTCTGCCCCGGCATCGACCACGACGCCGTCGAGCTCAGCCCTGCGAATCGCTCCGCCGACGGCATCCGACCCTTCCAGCAGCGTCACGCGCATGCCGACCTTCGCGCACTCGCGGGCCGCGATCAACCCGCCGATGCCACCGCCGACCACCACGATGTGTCGCTTCGCCGCGCGGACGACCAGATCGGCGGGCTCGGCACGGGACGACTCACGGTTCTCGGGCTTCGGGGTCATGGGTCAATCCTTTCACCCGCGGTCGTTTCACCCACGGTCGTTTCACCCACAGCCTGGACGGCATCCGGTCGCGGACCGGAGAAACGGCATCGCGTGCCGACGGAGCGCGGACTCAGGCTTCGGCGGGAGTCTGTGCCGCACGGCCGGAGCCGCGCTTGCGCACCTCGCGGAGCACCATCTGCTCGGGGCAGACGGTTGAGAGGAAGTCGCCGACCGAGAGCGCCAGGCGCTCTCCCACGAGCGAGTAGAGGATGCGGTTGGCATCGCGTCGCTCACTGACGAGACCGGCCTGACGCAGCACGCTGAGGTGCCGCGAGATGGTCGGCCCGCTCGCCGAGAATCGGGATGCGATCTCGCCCGCCGCGAGCTCGCCCCCCTTGAGATCCTGAAGGATCTGACGCCGGGTCGGGTGGGCCAATGCGGCGAAGACGTCTGACGCGCTGTCTGCCATGTGTGCAATATAGCATCCGAGCTATATAGATCGGCGGGCGTCGCGTCGCGTCAGATCGAGTGCACCAGCTCGACGATGCGAGTGAGCTGATCGGGGTCGGTCTCGGGCGGCACGCCGTGTCCGAGGTTGACGATGTGTCCCCGGGCAGCGCGACCGCGTTCGACCACGTCGCGCACATGAGCCTCGAGCACCGGCCACGGCGCCGACAGGAGTGCCGGGTCGATGTTGCCCTGCACCGAGACGTCGGGCCCGAGGATCGCCGCGGCCTCGTCCAGCGGGAGCCGCCAGTCGACACCCACGCCGTCGGCGATGCCGCCCAGCCGCATGTCCGCGAGGAAAGGTCCGGTGCCGACGCCGAAGTGGATGCTCGGCACCCCGATGCCCTCGAGTGCCACGTGAGAGTGCGGGGCGACGAAAGTGCGATAGTCGGCGGTGCTCAGCGACCCCGCCCATGAGTCGAACAGCTGCACGACGGATGCTCCGGCATCGCGCTGGATCTCGAGGAAGCGACGCGAGACCTGCGCCAGCCACCCGGCGAGACGGTTCCACGACTCGGGATCCGAGTGCATCATGGCCCGGGCGCGCAGGTGCTCCTTCGACGGGCCACCCTCGACCAGGTAGGCGGCGAGGGTGAACGGCGCACCGGCGAAGCCGATCAGCGGGGTGTCACCGAGTTCGGCGGTCACGATGCCGACGGCCTCGGCGATCGCGGTGCCGTCGAGCGAGAGCGGATCGATCTCCGTGATGCGGTCGACGTCGGCCGCGGTGCGGACGGGATGGGCGAAGACCGGGCCGCGACCGGCCTCGATCTCGACCTCCACACCCGCGAGACGCAGGGGGATGACGATGTCGCTGAAGAACACCGCCGCATCGACGCCGTGCCGACGCACCGGCTGCAGGGTGATCTCGGCGGCGAGGTCGGGCGTGAGGCAGGCGTCGAGCATGCGCGTTCCGACCCTCAGCTCGCGATACTCGGGCAGTGACCTGCCCGCCTGCCGCATGAACCAGACAGGGGCATGCTCGGGTCGGGGGCCGGTGAGGGCGCGCAGCAGCGAAGCATCGGAGAGGGCCATGCATCCATCCTCCCATCCGGTCCTGGGCCGACCTGCACGAAGCCTCAGGTAGAATCGATGCGTGCTGCTGGTTGTCACGGCGAGTCACAAGACCGCCTCCTTCGAATTGCTCGAACGCCTGAGCCGCACCCCCGATGACGTCGCCTCCACTGTTGTGGACATGGCGTCCTGCGTGCAGGGTGCGGTCGTTCTTGCTACCTGCAACCGCTTCGAGGCCTACGTCGAGATGGACGAGCCGGTCACCGCCGCCGGCGCGATCGGGGTCGAGGCCGTGCTCGAGGCCGTCGAATCCTCGACCGGCATCAGCACCGCAGAACTCGACGGCGCGTACGAGGTGCACTCCGGTCGCCGGGTCGCAGAGCATCTCTTCTCCGTCGCGTCGGGCCTCGAGTCCGTCGTCTCCGGCGAGGGCGAGATCGCGGGGCAGGTGCGCCGCGCGCTGAAGTCCGCCCGCAAGGAGGGCACCACCTCCCCTGAACTCGAGCGTCTGTTCCAGCGCGCCAGCCAGGCGCAGCGCAAGGTCAAAAACGTCACGGCGCTCGGCCGCGCAGGTCGCTCGCTCGTGCGCCTCGCGCTCGAGCTCGCCGACAGCCGAATCGCCGACTGGTCGACCGAGCGCGTGCTTCTCGTCGGAACCGGCGCCTACGCCGCGGTCACCCTCGCGACGCTCCGCGAACGCGGAGCGGTGAACATCTCGGTCTATTCGCCGTCGGGCCGCGCCGAGAAGTTCGCCGCGAAGCACGGCATCCGCCCGGTGGCCGCTGAGGATTACGCCCGCGTCGCCTCGCGCTCCAGCCTGCTCATCACCTGCACCGCTGCCACCGAGCCCGTGCTGACCCCTGAGCATCTTCAGGCGCCGACAGGGATCGCGACCGAGGGGTGCCCCGTGGGGCGCCACAGCCAGATGGTGGTCGACCTCGGCATGCCGCGCAACGTCGATCCTGCCGTCGCCTCACTCGAGGGCGTCGCGCTGCTCGATCTCGAGACCATCAGCCTGCACGCCCCACTGGAGGAGCTGCAGGCCACGGATGCCGCCCGCTCCGTCGTGCGCGAAGCAGCCGACACATTCCATGTGGTGGGCAGCCGGCAGAGCGTGACCCCGTCGGTCGTCGCCCTGCGGTCGCATATGTTCGCGCTCCTGGAAGCCGAGATCGGGCGCGCCCGCGCGCGAGGCGATGAAGACGGCAAGGTCGAGCAGGCGCTTCGGCATTTGACCGGCGTTCTGCTGCACACGCCGACCACGCGCGCGCACGAGCTCGCAGCCACCGGTCAGGCGGACGAGTTCGCCGCCGCGCTCTCGACGCTCTACGGCATCCAGCCGGCTCAGCCCGCCGCGGCAGACGACGCCGCGACGGCCTGAAGCCGCGCAGCTCGCCGTCTCTGCACGCAGCTCGCCGACACCGCACGCAGCTCGCCGACACTGCACGCGGCTCGCCGACACTGCACGCGGCTCGCCGACACTGCACGCAGCTCGCCGTCTCCGCACGCAGCTCGCCGATATACCGCGGCGGGCCTCCCCACGGGGTGTGGACGCTCTGGGAGAGTTCAGAGATGTCAAGGACTCATCGGTGATCGCGCGCATCGGGATCGTCGACGACCACCCGGCGATCGTGCTCGGAGTCTCCTCCATCGTCAACGCGCACGAGGGAATGCGAGTGATCGTGTCGGCCCCGAGCGTTCCGGCACTGCTGCGCGGCGCGCCCGTCTTCGATCTGATCCTGCTCGACCTCACTCTCGCCGACGGATCCACCCCCACCACGAACATGGCGCTGCTCGCAGTGACCGGAGCACCCGTGCTCGCGTACACGGTCGGAGACCGTCCGCACCTGATCCGTGAAGCCGCCGCCGCCGGCGCGATCGGGATGCTCCGCAAATCCGAGCTGCCCCGTGCGATCGTCGACGCGGTGAGAGCCGCGCTGGCGGGCGAGACCGTCGCCAGCGCGGATTGGGCATCGGCTCTGAAGCGGGACACGGACTTCGTCGACGCCATGCTGACCGCACGGGAGAGCGAGGTGCTCGCGATGTACGCGGCCGGAGAGACGGCCGAACGGGTCGCCGCCCGACTGTTCCTGTCTCCGGCGACCGTCATCGATCACGTCAAGCGCATCCGCGGCAAGTACGCCGCCGCCGGACGCCCTGCGACCACGAAGGTCGACCTCTTCCGCCGCGCCGTGGAGGATGGACTGCTGGATCCCGAGTCCTGAATGCCGACCGTCTCTCGCCCTGATCGTCAGGTGAGCCTTCTGGTCACGATCGGCTCGACGGTGCTCATCCTCGGCGCTGTCCTGCCGGCCTTCGTCGAACAGCGTGCGGACTTCGACCTCTGGTGGACTGCCGCCGGAGTCGTGTGTGCGGTCGTCTGCGTGGCGATGGCGGTGACGGGATGGTGGCTGCCCTCCGCCGTGCTCCGAGCGCTCTGGGTGGCGCTGCCCGTCACTCTGATCGGGTTGCAGTTGCTCTCCTTCGCCGCGTACCGGGGCTCGGGTCCCGTCGTGCCGTGGATCTGGCAGCTGGAGCCGACCGCGGTCACCCTGCTCGTGCTCGTCCTCCGCCCCACTCTCGCCGTGGTCGCCACGCTCGTCGCCGGATGCACCGTCGCGGTGTCGGCGTGGACCTTCACGGGCGAGGTGCCCCCGGATGTCGCTGCGGCGACTCCCATCCACCTCAGCAACGTCGGGTTCGTCGTGATCTTCATCGGCATCCGCGCCGCGCTCGCACGGTTCCGCACCGCAGAACAGGACGCACGCCGTGCCGCCGAGAGCAGTGCGCGCGCGGCGGCGCATGCCGCCGGACAGGAGGAGTTCGGCCGATTCGTGCATGACGAGGTGCTGTCGGTGATGAACGCCGCGCTGCTCTTCCACGGGGATCCTCCCGAGGTCCTCAGGAACGAGGCCGGCAACGCATTGGCGGTGCTCTCGGAGTCACGGCCCACGTCGGATGCTGCGCCGACACCCGCAGGCGACGTACCGCAGATCCTTCGCGCACGAGTCGCGCGCTTCGTCCGCGGTGCCCGGTGGTCGATCGACGTCTCGGGTCCATCCATCCCCGGGCATGTGGTGGCTCAGATCGCGGACGCGGCTGCAGAGGCGGCCCGGAACGTCGCCTTCCATGCGCAGGCGACGAAGGTGGACGTCGACGTGCTCGTGCGCGACGGCCGGATCAGGGTGATCGTTCGCGACGACGGACGCGGATTCGACGCGCAGTCGATGACCGAGGCGCGGATGGGAGTGCAGGGCAGCATCATCGCGCGGATGAACGGCGTGTCCGGGCTCGGCACGGTCACCTCGGCCGTGGGTGCGGGGACGGAAGTGGTGCTGTCGTGGACCCCCTGAACCACGTGGCGACCAGCTCCGCCGTCGACGATCGCGGCGTCGACGATCGCGGCGTCGGCGCGGCAGGCCTCAACACGGTCGCCGCCCGCTTCGCCCTGCTGTTCGTGTGGGGGTGCGGGGTGGCATCCGGCGTCATCGACGGCGCGTTCGCACCGCTTCACGTCGAAGCCGTCGCGACGTACGCCGCGCTCCTGCTCGGGGCGATCATCCTGACGTATCCCCAGGGAGGTGCGCTGGGCACGGGCCGAGCCTGCACCCTCTGGGCCATCGCACTGGGGGTGACGGTTGCGCCGATGCTGCTCACGACGGTGCCGGACGGAGCCTGGCTCGCCAACTTCCCCGCCTATCTCCTCGGCCTCATGATCGCCAGGGGGAACGTCTGGTGGGGCGTCACCGGCAACGCGATCCAGGCACTCCTCTTCGTCCTCTGGGCAGTGAGCGCCGACGGCCTCCTCGATCGGGGTCTCGGGTTCGCTGCGACCCCGGTCATGACCGCCTGCACCGGGCTCGCCTGGCACTTCCTGCTGCGGTGGGCCGTCGCCCGTGAGCGGATGCACCGCTCGGAGGCGGCGCGCAGCGCTCTGCGGGCCGCCATCGCCGAGGATGCCGCGGCGACGTACCGGAGCGACGTCGAGCGTGTCGACCGCGAGGCGCGCAGATCCCTGACGGAACTGCACATCGGCCGCCCCCTCGATCACGCGTTCCGGATCGAGATGACGGCACTCGAAGGTTCGATCCGCGATCGCATCCGGTCGCCTTCCCTGCAGCATCCGCTCGTGATCGACGCGCTCGACGCTGCGAGACGACGAGGGGTCAGCGTCAGCGTGCTGGTGGGTGCGATGTTCGGGCACGACGAGCGCCCAGTGGGAACAGAGGCGGCGCGAGAGCTCTCTGCGCTCCTGGCGACGGCGACGGCGACGGCGGACACCGTGGTGATCTCTTCCGACCCACAGTCTCCCGGCATCATCACCGTGGTGCTCACCGGTGCGGGCGACGAGACGAGGAGCATCAGAGTGGACGACGGACCTCAGCGGGCCGGATGACACGGCGCCGCACCGTCTCGAGCGGCTTGCCCCTGGGGGGAGGCCAGGGACAAGCCCGCCGCACGCGCGCCCCCGCGCGCTCACGGCAACTGCTGTGCGGATCTTCTCGAAGCGCTCGCTGCGGAGTGGGGATCCACGGTTCGAGTCCTTCAGTCGCCTTCAGCCCGAGGGGTGAAGACCGTCCGCACGGGTGGAGTCTTGGACGACCACCACCCAGCACATTCTGTTCCGCCGACCTCGACTGCGCCTACCCTCATTTCTCGGGGTTCTCGCTACGCGGCGAGCAGCCGCTGCTTCTGCACGTCGAACTCTGCGTCGGTGAGGATTCCGGCATCGCGGAGCTCACCGAGTCTGGTGAGCTGATCGATGAGCTCCGAGGTGACTCGTGCCGAAGACGCAGGGGCCGGAGGTGCGGGCGTGGCCGGTGCGGGCGTGACCGGCGCGGGCGGTGGAGCGGATGACGATGCAGCGTCCTGTGCCGCCCACCTCTGCTGCTGACGTCGGTGCGTGTTGCCGATGACTCGAGTCGCGACGGATGCCCGCGCGGCGGTGCGAAGCAGTGACATGTTCAGGATCCTTCGAGTGCGGTGTCGAGGTCGGAGATGACGATGCCGCCCGCGAGGACCTCGGTCCCGCCGGCGTGAGCGAACGCCGCCGCAGCCATAGCGAGACTGCGGTCCTCATAGACGATCACCAGGGCGAAGAACCCCGAGTGGAGGTCGGCGGCGATGACGCTCAGATCATCCTGATCGAGGATGCCCGAGCTCACCCCGACGAAGGAGGTCAGGTCGACTCCGCCGGTGTCGTCGAGGTCCTCCAGTGCGAGAACCCGAGGGCGTCCGTCGGAGTCCAGGGCGACGACCTCCAGGTCGAGGATCTCGATGTCGCCCGCTCGGACGCGATCCAGGACGGCCTGCAGCCCCGCGCCCACGGGGGCGCTCTCGGGGAACGAGAAGACGAGGTAGTCGACGGGGCCTGCGAACGAATCCGTCGCCATGGTCACGCCTTTCCGGTCAGCGCACGGCCGGCATTCAACGCTCCGAGCACGACCAGCGCGATCCCGAGGAACCACCAGAGGAACACCGCTCCCCACAGCGGGCTGCTCAGCAGGGTGAACCCGGCGATGATCGACAGCACGGCGAACACCACCGTGAGAGCGCCCGATCGGGTCTTCCCGATGGACATCAGGGCAGTGAATCCCTCGATCATCCACATCACGCCGACGAGGATGGTCAGGAACAGGGCGAGGAATGCGGCGGAGCGGGTCAGCTCGCTGAATGTGAAGGCGCCCGCGATGACGTAGAGGACGCCGAGAACGGCATGACCGATCCGTCCGCCGGCACCGAGCTCCTCCCCAAAGATGCCGATCACGAGATAGATGAGGCCCGCCACGATGGCGTAGATCGCGATGATGGCGGCGACCGCGACAGCGGCTTTCGTGGGCCAGACGAGGATCGCAGCACCGAACAGGATGCCTGCGGCGCCGGAGACGGCGAGGGCGAGGCGTGTGGCGCGCGTGGGCCGGAGGAGATCGGACATGGGGGGCCTTTCGACATTCGGCAGAGATGATCGTCAGGCTAACTTCGTGACCGAGGGTGATCTCCCTTCGGCGTCCCACTTCCCCCACAACTGAGGGTCGAAGCATCCTCCGCGGTAGGCGAGATCGACTCGATGCCGGGATGCCAGACTGAGGTCATCGCCCTTCACATCGCCGGAGACGCCGCCGCCGCCGACTGCGCGAAGATCCACGCCGTGAGAGTGTGAGGCAGGAGGAGACGCGAATGACTCAGGATCTGTACTCGGACGCGAGGCTGTACGACCTGCTGTTTCCGGCGAGCACGGCGGCCGTGGATTTCTACCGCGCGGAAGCCGACGGCAGGGGCGGGCGCGTGCTCGAACTCGGATGCGGAACAGGTCACAAGCTGATCCCGATCGCGGCCGATGGACACCCGAGCGTCGGCCTCGACCTGTCGCTGGACATGCTGACCGAGGCACGGAAGAAGGCTGATGAGCGCGGCCTGTCTGTCGAGTGGCAGCAAGGCGACATGCGCGACTTCGACCTGGATGACGAGTTCGACCTCGTCTTCATCGCGGGCAACGCACTGCTGCACCTGCACGAGGCTGAGGACATCGTGCGATGCTTCCGCGCCGTCAGGCGGCACCTCGCGCCCGGCGGACGGTTCGCATTCGACGTCTTCACTCCCGACGTTCGGCTCCTGGCTGACGCCGACGGGGTCCGGCGCCCGCGCATGTCATTCACCGATCCGGTCCGCGGCGATGTCCACGTCGACGTCGCCGACGCCTACGATGCCGCCGCGCAGGTGACACGCGGAACGTGGTACTTCTCGACGGACTCCGAGCCCGACTTCCAGACCGTGTCGATCGAGGTGCGAAGCATCTTCCCCCAGGAACTGCCGGTGCTCCTTGCGCACGCCGGACTCCGACTGGTCGAACGCCTGGGCGACTGGGGCGGCAGCCCCTTCGGGGCGGACTCCTCGACCCAGCTCTGCATCTGCGAATCCGCCCGGTCGTGAGAGAGGATGGATTCATGGCCCTGCACATCACCGGAGACACCGCCGCCGACGCTCTTCTCACCGACAACCCGCTCGCCCTGCTGGTCGGGATGCTGCTGGACCAGCAGGTTCCGATGGAGACCGCGTTCGCGGGGCCGCTGAAGATCGAGCAGCGCACAGGGGCGGCGGATGCATCCGCCATCGCCGCCATGGATCCCGAGGAGTTCCTCGAGGCGTTCCGTCAGACCCCGGCAGTGCACCGGTTCCCGGGCTCGATGGCCGCCAGGGTGCAGGCCCTGTGCCAGGACATCGTCGATCAGTGGCGCGGAGATGCCGCCGCGATCTGGACCGACGGAGACCCCTCGGGGGCCGAGGTGCTGGCGCGACTCAAGGCTCTGCCGGGATTCGGCGAGCAGAAGGCGAAGATCTTCCTCGCGCTGCTCGGCAAACAGTACGGCTTCACCGGCGCGGGGTGGCGCGAGGCCGCCGGCGACTACGGGATCGAAGGCTCGTACCGCAGCGTCGCCGACATCGTCTCGCCGGAGTCGCTGACCAAGGTGCGCGAACACAAGAAGGCCATGAAGGCAGCCGCGAAGGCGAAGGCGTGAAGCCCACCGGCGATGACGTCGCCGGACTCATCGCGCGTTCCCGTCCCGCCGTCCGTCGTCGGGATGCCGAGACCCTGACCGCGCTGATGCAGGACATCACCGGTCGCGACCCGCAGACCTGGGGCACGATCATCGGCTTCGGCAGCTGCCACTACCGGTACCCGACAGGCACCGAGGGCGACAGCGGACTGCTCGGCTTCGCGCCCCGCAAAGCCGCGACCACGATCTACCTGTTCGACGGCGTCGACGCGCACGCGGACGCACTCGCCGCGCTCGGCCCGCACACCACGGGCGTCGGATGCCTGTACATCAAGGATCTGGAGACGATCGATCTCGACGTGCTCCGCGGCATCCTGGAGCGCTCGCTCGCCTGGGTCGAGGCCGGCGGCAGCGATCAGGTGCAGCTCACCGTCACCGGCTGATCGTCTGGCTGCCCTGCAGCTTTTGCGGCCTCACGCACGTTCTGCGGCCCGACCACCGGGATGTGGCCGCAGAACGTGCAGAGGGCCGCAGAATGTGCGCGGCTACGGCGTCCGGACGCGTGCTCACGCTCCTTCCGGACGCGTGCTCACGCTCCCTTGAGGCGATCGGCGAGGTACTGGTGCAGCTCGTCGATCGAGACGCGCTCCTGCGCCATGGTGTCGCGGTCACGCACCGTGACGGCACGGTCGTCGAGAGAGTCGAAGTCGATCGTGACGCAGAACGGCGTGCCGATCTCGTCCTGGCGGCGGTAGCGACGACCGATCGCGCCCGCGTCGTCGAAGTCGACGGCCCACGAGCTGCGCAGGGTGTCTGCGACCTCGCGCGCCAGCGGCGACAGCCGCTCGTTGCGACTCAGCGGCAGCACAGCGGCCTTGACCGGCGCGAGACGCGGATCGAGCTTGAGCACGGTGCGCACGTCCGTGCCGCCCTTGGCGTTCGGCACCTGCTCCTCGACATACGCGTCGACGAGGAACGCCATCATGGCGCGCGTGAGGCCGAACGACGGCTCGATCACGAACGGCGTGTAGCGCTCACCGGTGGCCTGGTCGAAGTAGGTCAGGCTCTGGCCCGACGCCTCGCTGTGGCTCGACAGGTCGTAGTCGGTGCGGTTGGCGACGCCCATGAGCTCGCCCCACTCCTTGCCCGTGAAGCCGAAGCGGTACTCGACGTCGATCGTGCCGGCCGAGTAGTGCGCGCGATCGTCTTCGGGAACGTCGAACTGACGCATGTTCTCGGGGTCGATCCCGAGGTCGATGAACCAGTTCCAGCAGGCTTCGACCCAGTGCTCGAACCACTGCTGCGCCTCGGCGGGCGGAGTGAAGAACTCGATCTCCATCTGCTCGAACTCGCGTGTGCGGAAGATGAAGTTGCCGGGCGTGATCTCGTTGCGGAACGCCTTGCCGACCTGGCCGATGCCGAACGGCGGCTTCTTGCGGCTGGCAGTGAGCACGTTCGAGAAGTTCACGAAGATGCCCTGCGCGGTCTCGGGGCGCAGGAAGTACATGCCCGACTCGTCGTCGACGACACCCAGGTATGTCTTCACCAGACCGGAGAACGCCTTGGGCTCGGTGTACTGACCCTTCGTGCCGCAGTTCGGGCAGGGGATGTCGGCGAGACCGTTCTCGGCCTTGCGGCCCTTGCGGGCCTCGAAGTCCTCGATGAGGTTGTCTGCGCGGAAGCGCTTGTGGCAGCTCAGGCACTCGACGAGCGGGTCGGTGAAGGTGGCGACGTGACCCGACGCCTCCCACACGCGCTTGGGCAGGATGATGCTGGAGTCCAGGCCCACCATGTCGCCACGACCACGCACGAACGTCTGCCACCACTGACGGCGGATGTTCTCCTTGAGCTCCGTGCCGAGGGGCCCGTAGTCCCACGCGGACCGCGAACCGCCGTAGATCTCACCCGCCTGGAAGACGAACCCGCGGTGGCGGGCAAGGGCGATGACCTTGTCAAGACGGGACTGTTCGGCCACGGTGGCTCCAATGGTCGGCGGTGGGAAAGCCCGTGATCACGGGCACATCAATCTTATCCGCGACCGGTTCCCCGAAGCACCGGGCATCGACCCTCGGGCCTCGACCCTCGGCCGCTCACGCGGTGAAGAGGTAGCCCTTCTCGACGTCGAAGCCCGCGAGTGTGAGGCCACTGCCCAGCAGCCCCTCCATCTGCGCGCGAAGCCGGGTGCGCCATTCGTGCGCGGCATCCGGATCGTCGACCCTGATCGTCTCGATGTCGGAGGGGATCTCGAGCGTCTCGACGACGGCATCCGCTTCGGGGGACTTCGCGATGTCGGCGAGCGCCCATTCGACGTCGAGCCGGTCGCTCTCGTCTCCGGCGTCTCCGCCCCCGAAGATGCCGTACCGGTTGACCGAATAACCGGTCACCCTGGCGCCGAGCACCGTGAGGAAGAAGTGCGCGTTGCGGGCGACCAGCGGATCGAAGGTCCAGGTGATGCGACCGACGTCACGCGAGAACGCCCACTGGCGCTGGTGCTCCTTGAGCTCCCGACCCCAGCCGCGGCCGCGGTACTCGGGCAGCAGCGCGGTGATGTGGGAGTGCATGGCCCTGCGGGCCGGAGCGCCGAAGAAGGCGATCGACGCGCCGACCATGCGCTCCTCCCCGCCCTCGGCGTCGAAGAGGCCGACGACGTAGTTGCCGGACTGCTGCAGGGCGCGCAGGGTTCCCGCGTCGATGACTCGCTCGGGTCCACGGATGGAGTCGAGCAGGCCCTGCGCGTCGATGATGAGTTCAACGGTGTCCAGATCACGGATGGTTCGCACGCCCCCAGTCTGCCCCTCCCGCCGCTGTTTGCGGAATCGCACACGGCTGGTCAGGTGCGCGAGCGCTCCGGGAAGGCCGTACCTCCTCCGGCGGCAAGGGACGTGGCGACGATCTCGACGAACTCGTTCATCATCTCGACCGTCATCTCAGGGAGCATCCCGTCCCAGTACGAGAGCACGGCCCCGCGACCCTGCATCATCCCGGCCGGGCGCGCGAACGCCCAGAGGTGCAGGTGGGCGGAGCCGTCATTGAACCGGCTGAAGTGGCACCGCGCGACACCGGGGATTCTCTTGACCGCTTGCGAGACCCGCTGCATCAACGGGCCGAGTGCGGCGAGGACCTCGACGGGAGCGTCTTCGAGCAGCCAGTGATCGCGGGGGGCGATCGCCCCGATGAAGGGAAGTCCGCCCGGCTCCCATCCGGCACGGACCTGCCACAGATCGTCGTGCCAGATCGTGTGCTCATCGGGTGTGCATGATCCGCAGTTCTCGGGGTCGAGTTCGCCGTTGCGCGGCTTCTCGGGCACGAGCATCGGCTCGAGGGGACGCATGACGACCGACTCGTAGGCGTTCGCCGGCCCATGGGTCATCCATGAGCCGTCCGGTCGTTCGCCGTAGACGATCCTGCGATGGAACGGGGTGTCTGCCGGATGCTGCTCGAAATCGACGCTCATGCCCATATCGAACCATGCGCCGGCGAGGCGTACCGTGGGGGAATGGCATCCAGCGACACCACAGCCGAGAAGTCCGATACGCGGTTCTTCGGACAGCCCTGGGCTCTCGTCCACATCTTCGGCGTCGAGATGTGGGAGCGCTTCAGCTTCTACGGCATGCAGGGCATCCTGCTCATCTACCTGTACTTCTCGGTCAGCGAGGGCGGTCTCGGCCTGTCGCAGGCCGTCGCCGGTGGCATCGTCGGCGCGTACGGCGGATCCGTCTACCTCTCCACCATCCTCGGCGCCTGGATCGCCGACCGGATGCTCGGCTCGGAGCGCGTGCTGTTCCTCAGCGCGATCGTGATCGTGGCCGGGCACGTGGCCCTGGCTCTCCTCCCCGGTTTCGTCGGCGTGGGCGTGGGCCTCGTTCTCGTCGCCCTCGGCTCCGGTGGCCTCAAGGCCAACGCGACCTCGGTGGTCGGCACGCTCTACAGCGCGGACGACACCCGCCGGGATGCCGGCTTCTCGCTCTTCTACCTCGGCATCAACCTCGGCGCCTTCCTCGGCCCGATCCTGACCGGCATCCTGCAGTCCTCGCTCGGTTTCCACTACGGCTTCGGACTCGCGGCCATCGGGATGACGCTCGGACTCGTGCAGTACTCGTTCGGTCGCCGCGCCCTGCCCGACGAGGCGCGGCGTGTGCCCAACCCGCTGCCCTCCTCGCGCTATCCGCTGGTCGCGATCATCGCGCTGGCGGCGATCGCCCTGATCGTCGTGCTGGTGCTCGTCGGCGTCATCAAGGCCGACAACCTGTCGACCATCGTGATCATCGGCACGATCGTCGCCGCCGTCGCCTATTTCGCGGTGATCCTCAGCAGCCGCCGCATCGACGGCACGGAACGCTCGCGCGTGTGGGCCTTCCTGCCGCTGTTCATCACGAGCGTCGCGTTCTGGTCGCTGTACCAGCAGCAGTTCACCGTGCTCACGGTCTATTCGGACGAGCGACTCGACCGCAACATCTTCGGATTCGAGATGCCGGTCTCGTGGGTGCAGTCGATCAACCCCGTGTTCATCATCATCCTGTCCGGCGTCTTCGCGGCCATCTGGACGCGCCTCGGCACCCGCCAGCCGTCGACCCCGGTGAAGTTCGCTTTCGGCGCGATCATCATGGGCGCAGCCTTCCTGCTCTTCCTGCCGTTCGCCGGCGGAGGCGCGAACTCCACTCCACTGCTCGCGATCGTCGGCATCCTGTTCGTGTTCACGGTCGCCGAGCTTCTCATCTCGCCGGTCGGCCTGTCGGTCACGACGAAGCTCGCACCGAAGGTCTTCCACACGCAGATGGTCGCGCTGTTCTTCCTGTCGATCGCCCTGGGCACCGCGATCTCGGGCTGGCTCGTGCGGTTCTACGACCCGAAGAACGAGGTTCCCTACTTCTCGATCCTCGGCGGCATCGCGATCGTCGTCGGCCTCGGGCTGCTCTTCGCCGTCAAGCCGGTGCTGCGGCTCATGAGGGGCGTGAGCTGAGCATCCCGGCCGGCTGAGAGCGGCCGGCTGAGCCCGGCCGGCTGAGAGCGGCCGGCTGAGAGCGGACTGACCGGGCACCCCGCGCCTCGGGTGTCCGCGACGCCGATAGCCTGAAGCGATGGGAGAGAACGATGATCGCGCGCGCAGAAGACTCTCCCGAACACCTCCCCAGTGGGCGATCGTCGCGGTCCTGGCGTTCGCCGGGCTCTGCTCGTCGTTCATGTTCACGCTGGTCGTGCCACTGCAGGCCGAGCTGCCCCGGCTGCTGAACGCCTCTCGCGAGGACACCACCTGGGTCGTCACGATCACGCTGCTCGTCGCGGCCGTCGCCACGCCGATCTCGGGCCGCCTCGGCGACATGTACGGCAAGCGGCGCGTCGTGATCGTGCTGCTCGGGCTGCTCATCGTCGGATCCCTGATCGCCGCCCTCTCGGGATCGATCGTCGGCGTCATCATCGGCCGCGCACTGCAGGGAGCCGTCACCGGCGTGGTCCCGCTCGGCATCGCGATCATGCGCGACGTGCTGCCTCCCGAACGCCTCGGCACGGCGGTCGCGCTGATGAGCGCCACGATGGGCGTCGGCGGTGCGATCGGGATGCCGGTCGCCGCCCTCCTCGCCGAGAACGCCGACTGGCACTGGCTGTTCTGGCTCGCCGCCGGTCTCGGCGTGATCGGGCTCGCCCTCGTGCTCCTCGCGGTTCCCGAGGACGTGCTGCGCTTCCCCGGCCGCCTCGATGTGCTCGGCGCGATCGGTCTGGCGATCGGGCTCACCGGCATCCTGCTGTTCGTCTCGCGGGGAGCCGAATGGGGCTGGACCGCTCCCCTGACGCTCGCCTGCATCATCGGCGGAGTGGGCGTGCTGCTGATCTGGGGCTGGTACCAGCTGCGCACCACCGACCCGCTGCTCGATCTGCGCGTCGCCGCGCGGCCGGCGGTGCTGTTCACGAACATCGCCGCGATCGGCATGGGGTTCGCCCTGTTCGCCTCGAACGTGACGTTCCCACAGCTGCTCGAAGGGCCCGCCGCCTCAGGCGCCGGCTTCGGGCTCGACATGGTCTCGGCCTCGCTCATCATCATGCCCGCCGGGCTCGTGATGATGGTGATCTCGCCGCTGTCGGGATGGCTCGAACGGGCGGTCGGCCCCCGGCCCCTGTTCACGGTCGGCGCCGGGGCGATCGTGCTCGCCTACGTGTTCGTGCTGCTGTGGTCGAGCGAGGTCTGGCACATCCTGGTCGGCAACCTGCTGATCGGCGTCGGCATCGGGTTCACCTTCGCCGCCATGCCGATGATCATCATGCGGTCGGTTCCGGCGAACGAGACGGGTGCCTCGAACGGACTGAACGCGCTCTTCCGCTCGGTCGGCACCTCCAGCGCATCGGCCGTCATGGGCGGGGTGCTGGCCGCCATGAGCGTCGACGTCGGGGGAGTCTCCGTCCCGTCCAGAGCAGCGTTCGAGGTGTGCTTCTGGCTCGCGATCGCTGCCGGCATCGTCGCGCTGGTGCTGTCGCTCTTCATCCCGCGTCAGCGCGCTGCCGAGCAGCATCCGTCGTTCCCGGGGTAGCCGTCAGCGAGTGGATGCGGGCGCGGGCGAAACTCAGTGCGTGTACTCCATGAGCTCGACGCCGAGCACGCGGAAGGCATCGTGGGCACGCAGTCGATGTGTGATCGACAGGTCGTCGAAGCACACGATCAGCGAGTAGGCGACGCCTGCTCGGGGCCCCGCGAGCACGCCGGCCTCGGCCCGCACGCCGCGGTCGCGCCCGGTCTTGTTGATGAACAGCAGTCCGTGCGCGTCGTGGTCGTGCGCGAACGGGTCGAGTCCTGTGGATGCAGCCACGAGGCTGAGATCCTGGTTGAGGCTGAGCCACTCCGACACCTGAGCGCTTACGGAGGCGCCGACCACCTGAGAGTTCACGAGGGCCGAGAACAGGCCGGCGAGCTCGCGCGCCGATCCGACCGCCACCTGGGGTGCGTCGTCCGGGCCGCGCTCATCGCGGAATCGGTCGAGCAGGGCTGTGCGGCGAAGCCCCAGCGTCTCGATGCGCTCGCGCACCCGGTCGTGGCCGACCCGCTGCAGCAGCGCATTGACCGCGATCGGGTCTCCGGCCGTCGCCGCGAGCACTGCGAGGTCTTCGAGCGGGAGCGCCGGAGCATGCAGGTGCCGCCAGAGTCCCGAGCTCGACACGGAGTCGACCGCGCTGCGTTCGACGATCTCGAGCGGGTCGAGAGTTCCTGCCTCGAACCCCGCGGCGACCTCGATCAGCAGAGGGACGACGCCGAGACCCGCGATCGGCATCGTGACGTGGTCATCGCCCGAGAGGACGTGCACATGGCTGTCGAGATCGACGACGTGCACCGAGACCTGCGCGCCGGAATCGGCCAGCTGTTCGAGCGCCTGCAGCGTCGAGGTGAACGAGCGCCGGCCGGCGGCAGCACGACGCGGCAAGCGCCTGCTGGTCCGCTGAGAGCGGCGCAGCGAGGCCAGTGACGGCCCTTCGACAGGCTCGGGAGCACCCACGCGTGATCCTTAAAGGGGGGTTGGATTGGCGGGATGCTGCAGGGTTCCTCCCCCGCAGCATCGATATCG
>Ga0308166_1001337_pt1 | contig 26573 bp, 25 predicted proteins | sample PhyCR2_2_FD_202137 | JGI IMG/M metagenome (GOLD analysis project Ga0308166, IMG submission 202137) | Phyllosphere microbial communities from UC Gill Tract Community Farm, Albany, California, United States - DLSLCC.R2 | ecosystem: Host-associated > Plants > Phyllosphere > Unclassified | place... | reverse complement strand
GAACGCTGTGCTTTTTCATACTACCCTCCATCAACAAAGGAAATGACACTGGGCAGTGCCATCTCATTTGTTGAGAGGAAGGTGGGTTTTGCCACTTCGGGATCTCGCGCTTCTGCACTCCTCCCGCCCGACAGTATACTGTGCCGTTCAGCTAATAACTCAATAATGAACTATAAGTACTATTTTGGTCAACACCAAAAGTACAGAAAATTAGTACTTTTCCGGGGTTTTGATTCATCTCATTGTTTTTTGTTAATTTTAAGTGTGCGGTATCACACTGAGGCTTTGGGCGGGATCGGGGGAAACAAAGCTCATTCGGCACTCTATCACCACACCAATAAACTTGCAGGAATCATCAATTTCCACAGGTTTATAATTAGTATTCAATGGTTTGAGATACTTTCTGTTGATACCCTCATCAACAATGTACTGTTTAAAAGTCACTTCTTTTGCAGAAGCAAGTTTAGCAACGACTAATTGGCCATTTTCTGGAATGCGACCTGTGTCTATAAGAATCATGCTGTTCTCGGGGACACATGGGCCCGCGGGGCTCGTCATTGAGTCGTCTTTAACTACTAGCCAGAATGCCGGGGCATCTCCCAGTACAGCGCCGGAATAGAAATAACTGAATCTGTCCAAACCTTTCTCAAAAAACTGCGTGACATTAATAACCTCATCCCAGCCCATTAACGGAAAGCTACCGCGAAACAGGGCATGAGCTAACCTTTCTTCACCAGCATTAGCCTCATCTCCATGTTGCAGCCACAGTGGGTCTACGTTCAGAGCTTTAGCGATGTTTTTCATCATCGCAGCCCGGGGAAGTGACTCACCAGTCAGCCATTTACTGACAGCCTTCGATGTTACCCCCATACGCTGAGCAAGCATTACCCCCCGACCATGTGGCGGGTATTTGGCGTTGTTGAGCGCTTCAGTAAGCCGCGCTGCAAACTGCTGACGGATCGTTTCTGTTTGAACCATGGGTACAATGTTAACTGACTTGATAAAACTGTCAGTTCAAATTAAAGTGAACTAAAAGTACTATTGAGGGGGTTTTCATGTCATTCATTAACCTTGCAATTAAGTCTGTGGGAGTTGCTGAAGTTGCGAAAGCGTGTGGAATCAGTCCAAGAGCGGTCTACAAGTGGCTCAACAAGGGTTCACTTCCTAAAACAGAGTTTTATGGGGGAACTCAATATGCAATGACTATTGAGAAGTTATCTCAGGGGCAGTTCTGCTCAGATAAGTTACTGGAAGAAAGCCGGATATCTTTGCTGAAACGTTAGTTTAAGGTGACGTTTGGTCACTGCGTCACAGCCGACTAAGGAAATTACATTGTGGAAACTGCAAAAACACGCAAGCAAGGATCATCAGTTCAGGGACGACATCTCCATTCACTGGCTCTAAGGGCCCTTTTTAACACGCGTCAATCGGTGGTTGCCCGCCGTCTCAACGTCGCTGATTCAACCATCTTGAGACGCACTGAAAAATACCCGGAAATCATGGAAACGCTGGCTGCCAGCGGTATTGAGGATTTCGTGATGAAGGGGGAGATGAAAATACCCCAGGAACAATATCGCTGGCTGATGAAGGTCGCTATCAGGTTTGCTGAGTATGAACTGGAACGAACCTGTGATTCGGAAGGCTATGTCGCTGAATCCTGAAAAACAGCCACATTCAAACTTCTCTAAACGGAGCTGTTATGAGCATGACACTCATGGCTCAGGCGATGAGCATCAAAGTGGGAAACCCTATACGCAAACTGGTATTAATCAAGCTTGCAGACAATGCAAATGACAAAGGTGAATGCTGGCCCTCGTATCAACATATCGCTGATCAGTGTGAAATTGGCCGGTCAACAGTGAAAAGCCACATCAAGGCGCTTGAAGACATGGGTCTTGTGCGCAGAGAGTATCGTAAAAATGGTGCGCATAATCAGTCAAATCTCTTTCACCTGAATTTTAACAAGCCATTCACTGACGCTTCAAAAGCCAAGACTGTAAGAAAAAAAGCGGCAGAAATGGTTGAGTTAAGACCCGGCAAGGGTTAGGGCATGAGATGACCGGGGTGGGTCAGGAGATGACCCAGGGTAGGTCAGCTCATGCCCCAGGGGGTGGGTCAGGAGCTGCCCCCAGAACCAGTCACTCTTTTGAACCAGTCATTGAACCTAAAAACAACACACACACAGCGAGCTGCAATTTTGAATCTGTGTGTATTTTTGCCACGGCTCCCCCTCCTCATCGCAGTGATACGCAGATGCAGACCGGGAAAGGGGGGAAGACAGGGGCGTGCTCGTCCTCAGAACCTCCAGCACCGGAGCGTAAAACTAGGTCCACTCAGGCGCGTCATAAGAATCCGGTTTTGCAAGATGCCATTGAGCGCGTCAAAACTCAGATCGCCATAAATACCGGGGAAGTGCAGTTGCGTGAAGCCTTATCGGCTTGCCGGAACAAACTGGCCGCAGAGCACCGCTCTGAAAAGTTCGTTATGTTCGAAGGCTGGCGGCCCTCGCCAGAACTGAGCCGCACTGCGCAAAAAATCGGCATAGAACTTTCAGGCCCTCCAGACCAGGCCGCAGTTGCTGATTTTGTCACTTTCTGGGAGGCCGATGGCGCGGCTTACAACCAGATTCAGTGGGAAATGAAACTGGCTCGCTCCGTTAAAAAACAGCGACATAGAGTATCCAAATTGGATAATCCGCGCTGGGACTTCATGGCTTCTTCAGGCATGGATTACACGATTCCAGAGGGGTTTAGGGGGTGACGAATGTAATCTGTTCACCGACTGTCGGTTATCTGGTTTGTGTCCTTTGGGGAGCTGACGAACCTGAACCATCAGCAGGCCAGCGAGGTACTGGGTTGAAGAATCATGACCCGGCTCAAGAACTAGTGCATTTGGACTTAAAGTCTTTCTTTAGTGTTGAACATGTAAATCCATAAATTAGATAAGATTTAATTTTTAAATCAGCTTCTTATCGGAATAAGGGATTTAAAATATTTTATTAGCCTACGATATATCAATGGTTAACTTGTTTAATATTTAACATCGTTACTAAATTTAAGCATTAAGAATATACTTGTTTTTACCACGGATTAGTGTATAATAATCAATGCTTTTTAGTGTTAGACGAGTTATGTATTGTCGGGTGATTAGCCAGACACTAATTTATTGAACGAGTTGAATTTGCGATGTATTCGCATCCCAAACTCGTTATCCTCGTTTAGGATGCGAACACATCGCACCCTTTAGTAAAGAGCGTTTTATCGCTGCTACGGTGTATCGTTAAGGCTATGCACTTGTAGCAGTTTTTTTAAGAGATGAGTAATGGACATATTATCTTCATTAGCGCAAAAATTAAAATGTCCAGAGTCAGATCTAATCCATTTAATTTTAAACGCTCCATATAAATATCGCGTATACACTATTCCTAAACGCAAACATGGCCGGCGTACAATAGCACAGCCTACAAAAGATTTAAAAAATCTGCAAAGGGCTTTTTTAGAACTCCACCCATTCCCATTTCATGTAAATTCGCTTGCATATAGAAAAGGCTTTAGCATTAAAGATAATGCTAACTGCCACAAGGCTAATTCATTTTTTTTAAAAATGGATTTAGCAAATTTCTTCAACTCTTTAGATCCTGGTCTTTTTTGGTCTGTTTGGGAAAAACATTGGCCATTATTGCATCCATTGCATCGCCGCTATGTTGAAAATATAATTTTTTGGAATAATGACGGTAATTTAATGTTGAGCGTTGGAGCACCTAGCTCTCCGACTATATCTAACTTCTGCATGTATTTTTTTGACACTAAGATTAGTGAATATTGCACAAATAATAAAATAGTATATACACGTTATGCAGATGATTTAACTTTCTCAACCAATATACCTAATTTGCTTTCAATGATCCCTTCAATCATCTCTCATTTGTTGAAAGATAATTTTGGTAATAAGGTATTAATTAATTATCAGAAGACTGTTTACTCCTCCAAAGCACATAATCGTCACGTAACTGGGATTACTATTACTAATGATGATAAGATTTCAATTGGAAGAGAAAAGAAAAGATATATTAAGCATTTAGTTAATCAATTCAAATACGATTTATTAGATGTCGAGACGTTGCAGCACCTGAAAGGTTTGATCTCTTTTGCAAATCATATTGAACCTGATTTCATCCTCTCTTTAAGGAATAAGTATTCTTCCGACCTAATTGATGAAATAGTTAAGGCGGTATTATGAATAACCACTATATTAACAATAAAAAATTTAATTTTAGAGCTTTGAAGCAGAATGCAATTAAGAAAAACATCTCGTCGATATTTGAGCTTATGGAATATCTCGAGGACGAATATGGGTCTGAACTCGACTTGAAAGCTGCCCGTAATTATTTTGAAAGTTGTATTGAAGAACTTGAATTTATTAAAGATGGACAAAAAGAAGAACCAAAAAATAAGATCAAGATAAACAACCTAAAATTAATAAATTTCAGAAAATTTAGTGCACTTGATGTTTCTTTTGAAGATGACGTCACTATTTTAATTGGTAATAATGGTTCTGGTAAAACAACAATTTTAGATGCATTGTCACGAACATTTTCATACATCAATGCGAGAATGATTGCAAAAGGTCGGAATGGCCGTCCACTAGAGCCTTTTGACGTGAAAATTGGCTGTGATGATAATGCTTATGTTATTTCAAGTTTGAACTTAGGGGTTAATACAAAGTACACTGGATCTTTAATAAAAGCAGCTAAAGGTATTGAAAATTCCCAAACTAGTGATCTTGAAGGTTATACCCATTTAGCTAATTTATACAGAGTAATTAACCACAGAAGTAAAATAAATCATAAAAGAGAAATAAATATTCCACTTTTTTCTTTCTACTCTGTTGAAAGATCGTTGTCAAAATCTAATATCACTTTTGAAATTGAAAAATTTGACACCAATTCTAATATCTCTAGATTTGATGTGATTGAAAGAAGTGCTTTAGATGGCACTTCAAATATTGATGATTTTTTGAAATGGTTCATTTATTTAGATAATCTTGATAAAAATAATCCTTTGCAGGATGAAATAATTAAACTCGAGACTGAGGTTGCTGCATTTGAAAGTATCGCATCGCAATCTGAACTTTTTGCTGAAGAGCTTGAAAAAAGAAAAATTAAATTGACAGCCATGAAATTATCCTTAGTCGAAATGGCGAGCTATGAAGTTGGCAAATACAAATACTATGTAAAACAAGCTATTATTAATGCTGTAACAGATGTTACAGATATCTACGTGGATCGAACTTCAGGTAGAGTAGAGGTGAAGCTTGAAAACAAAGGAACTCATATTAATATTTTTCAATCTTCAAAAGGACAATTAGTTTATTTGTCCTTAGTTGCAGACTTGGCCCGCAGATTAATATCTTTGAATCCTAGTTTAGGAAACCCTCTAAATGGGCAAGGTATTGTTCTTATAGATGAGATTGAATTGCATCTACATCCAGAATGGCAGCAAACTGTCATTAATAACTTGAAATCGACGTTCCCGAATATTCAGTTTATCATTACTACGCACAGCCCTCAAGTTTTGTCAACCATAAGTAAAACTAAAATAAGAAGGCTCGGTGAGAATGTTGAGGGTGAAGATATTGTTGCTATACCACTGGCAGAAAGTTACGCACGTTCTACATCTGAAGTTTTAAACACGATAATGTATGTGTCGCCAATACCTGACTTTGTTGAAAAAGATAAACTTAATAAATATCGTAATATAATAGAACAAGGAGATTTTCGTTCGAAGGAAGCTTCAGATTTATACAAAGAGTTAGTGAAAGCTCTTGGTGAAAATCATCAGGAATTAGTTAGTTTGTCAATAGTTAAACGTCGAAGGGAAAAACTAGGGTGAGACACATAACTAAAGGGAATGCTGATTATTTCCTGGATGAGAGAAACAAAAGTAAACCGAGCTCAGCTGAAGAGGCGACTACTGCTTGGAGCCGCTTTGATTACAAACAAAATACTGTGAGGGTTTGTTTAATTGAACAGTTTTCATTATGTTGTTACAGCGAAGTATCATTAAATGAACGCTTTCCTATTTTGGGTGAGCAGGGCATGGTTGTTAGTAGCTATTATGGGTATCATTTAGAACATGTTGAGCCTAAGTCATCAGCTCCTCAAAAAACATTTGAGCACTCTAACTTGATGGTTTCCGCAATATCAAGTGAAGGACTAAAGTCACTCGATAAAAAGGATGTATTTGGTGGTCACGCAAAATTAAAAATGTTCAGTAATACTTCTTTTATAAATCCTTTAATGCTTAATTCTCAGGATTATTTTCATTACGAAATATCTGGCAAAGTTGTTCCCAAGGCCTCTATTAATAATAGGCGTGAAAAAGCTAAAGCCAGATTGACAATCTATATGCTGAATCTAAATTCACCCGTATTAGTGCAATGGAGGAGAATTTGGATTACAGAAATGTCCAATCTTATTGACGAACATGATTTAGAGGCGATTGGCCAAATGGCTGACTTGGAGTTGTCTCCAATTGGCAATGCTCTTAGACCTTTTCATACAGCTCAAAAGCAATTGTTTGGAAAAATTGGTGAGCAAGTTTGCAAAAGATATGATTTATAAGGTAGAAGGCGGATGTGTCGCTTTATGAATAACAAGATAACCTTTAATGAGCTACTCATTGACCTGCTCCCCGTTGATTAATACACACCGATGTGAGTAATGTCTGCATAATCACATGAGTGCATCCCCATAAAGAAGCGTTTTTGGACGAACAGATCATCATTATCCTCTGCGAGGCTGAAGCCGGAGTTTCTGCCCGAGAACTCTGCTCTAAGCACGCCATTTCCGACGCCATATTTTATACCTAGCGTAAGAAGTATGGCGGCATGGAGGTGCCTGAGGTTAAGCCCCTAAAGTCACTTGAAGAAGAGAACGCCAGACTCAGGAAGCTGCTCACCGAGGCCATGCTGGATAATGAGGCGCTTCAGGTGGCTAAGGTGCGAGAAAGTATTGACGACAGGCCAGAAGCAGAATGCTGTGGTATCGATGTGTGATGCAACCGGTCTGCCGCAACGCACTGCCTCCAGACTCAGAGGTTTGTCCCTGTCGGCCTGCAGCTATGACGCCCTGCATCCGGCGGCTGATGCCCATTTATCAGGGCGCTGGAGCGCAGGCGTTTTGGTTACCGCCGCATATGGCAGTTACTGCGCCGTGAAGGGCTTCTGGTTAATCACAAGCGCGTGTACCGCCTATATCATCTGAACGGGCTACGATAAGAACCGATCAGGGGCCGGATTTTACCTGCCGCGCGCTCGATAAGTGGGCCTTTGAGCATGGCGTGGCGCTGCGACTTATCCAGCCCGGCAAGCCGAGACAGAACGGATTTATTGAGAGTTTTAACGGACTCTTTCGCGATGAATGCCTGAATGAATACTGGTTCAATGACGTCAGTCATGCCAGGAAAACCATCAGTGAATGGCGTCAGGATTATAACGAATGTCGGCCTAACTCCACGCTGAATTATCATACGCCGTCTGTATTTGCAGCGAGCTGGAGAAAGGGTAATTCTGAGAGTGAAGGATCCGACATTACCAACTGAGTTTTGTATTTAATCCTAGGGGAGGTCAGCACCATCATTAACATTGCTTAATCCTGCGGCGCATTGAGAGTTTTACACATGATAAAAGCTAGATCAAGTCTGTGGAAGATGAGCACATCGAATTGGTTGGTATATGTTGGCTGTGATTCCGCGCTTCAATGAATAACGCGTTCTGACGATATAAGCGCTGTGATCATCGGGTTGTTAGACGAAGAGTTTAATGAGAATTAAGAGGTGATTAAGTTGAATATTAAGACGTTGAACTACCCTAATCTCATTCCGCACCGAAACAATAAAACGTAAACTTATGGGTAAGTTCTAAAATAGGAGAGTTCCCCTCCTATTTTTAGTATCTTACGAAAATCTCAAGAAGAGGATTTTTGATACGTTTAATACCAAAAGTGACTTTATATATTTGACGTAAAGCAGCTTTGTATGATTTCACTGAATCATAGTACCATTTAGCGCTTGAGGCAACATCTTCTTCGCTAATGTATCCATTGCTGAAGCTGTGAAGGTCGGACACTAGTATTTGAAAGGGTAAGCTTTGTCTTTCTAATTCACTTCCCAAAATTGTTCGATTCAACCCTAAGAGACCGTCAAGAAAAGTATAATCATTTTTGACATACCATCCTCTTCTGCGCAACTTGCTTTCATTTTCGTAAATTTCATCAAATATCAACTTGATATCAGTAATAACGCTTTCAAAAGTAGCTCGCAAAAATAACACATTATCAGGTTGATAATTCTCCGCCTTAAAACATTTGACGCATTTAGAAATATTTATTTCAGCATGATTTAGTTTGTAGATTTTATCTTCAAGATTGGAATAGTTTAACAACAAGTTATAAGCATCAATAAAGGCGTCATCATCAATTTTCTGGCGAAGCCAATGTGGTGCCGATTTGTAAGCTAACCAAGCAATGACAACAGTAAGAATAGATCCGCAAGCTGCTATCCAGTCAGGGAATGTTCCAAAGTCAGCTTCAAGAACAATACTGTTCAATAAGATAACAGCTGTAAAGATGCTAGTAATAATTATAGATATGATTAGTATTGGTTTGACTAAAAATCTATATAAAAAGTGAGCAAAACTCTTCATTAGGGTCATTCCTTATGATGAAATATTGAGCTTAAGTAGCTCCATATGATTTGTATAAATCGATAAGCTATAATTTTAGTTGGCAGGCTGATGATAAAATTGTTTTTTTATTTAAAAAACAACTATTGCGCCTATAAGCTTCGCACTCTAAAGACCATGGGTTTTCGGTTCCTCCAAAGCTAAAATTATCTTTATTTAAGTATTAAAAATTTCACCTAATGATGCTAGTTAGTCCTTTTAAGCGGGAAAAAATTTTCAGAAATCATTTGAATTACCTTCTTGATAATTTCGAAGCCACTTATCAAAAATACATTTAATACATTTTTATCTACGGCTATGATGCAACTATCAAACACAACCATTGAGCTGATGTTATAATCTCCAAAATATTTGATAGTTGGGATTGCATCTGGAGTGTATGTAGCTTAAAGAATGTTAATTGTACTTTCATTATGATCAAACTCTGTACCTGATGTTTCGTATGGCTTTTGAGGAGGAGACACTCCCTTTTTACAGTATGAGGAATTGAGTAATGTGAACCACGACCTAATTTGCCAATAGGAACTTACTCGTCGTATATTATTTTAAAATAAGAGAAAATAGCAACTTGTTCAAGGTTTAATCTAAATTTTCATACGGATCAACACAGTTGACTAAAATTTTAGATATGTCATATTCAGTTTATAAATTAACTGATCAAAAATTTATTATCAACAAAATAAAGCTGTTAATGTGTAAAAATATTAATAACAGTGTACTAAGATACAAGAAAGCAGGCTTCTTTGAGCTGCACGCCTTAAACCCAAAGGCAACAGTGACAGCTAGACATTCCTTTGTGAAACCATCGACGCAAGTTAGACACTTGATGCTGCAATCGGGGGCCAGTATTACGCAGGAACACTACATTACTGATAATAAGTATTTTCTGACAGCCTATGTTTCTCTAGTAATTTTAAAAATCTTTCATATGTTTTTTGATAACACGTTAGTTATCCAGAGTGGCTCGTCAATCATTAAAGATTTATCAATTTCAATTTTTTCAATGCGAGTATTATAAGTACGTATAAGTTTTGCCAAACCTTCACGAATGCGATCACCATCATAGGTCGCAATTTCTTCAATATTGGTACCTATGAAAATTTCTGCGGATTGCACTGATATTTTTTCGGACATATCCACGTTATCGGCCATTTGTTTTGCTGCTTGAACTTTACTTTCAAGAGTTAATATGACAGGTCTGTAACCGGCACGTTTATTTTCTTCACAACGCGAAATCAGTTTTTCCATAGGAGCAGTGGTGACATGAAATGCAGTTGTTCCTACTTGAAAATCACCTTCTCGGTCAGTATGCCTATCAGCAGCGTTAGCCCTGTCTGAGCCTATCTTTTCTTCCGGAAAGCGTAACTGTAGCTTGGCACCAACGAGATGTTGAAGTACGGCACCTGTAGGCTTATCAGAGCGTTCTGCAGCTGCTTTAAGGATGTCGCTGACGACAGAAGAGAGGGGTTTGGTATAATCAATATCGACCGATATTCTTTGCTTGTCGAAGTAATCGAGCCGCACACATTGCGTAAAAAATGCTTCAAGCCGTGATGATGCATCAACTATGTCAATGGCGTCATTTCCTGATAAATCGGTTTTGTTTAGTACGTCCCTGAAGGCAGCAGCCAAAAAGACGGTTCCTCTTGAGGTGCGGCCACCTTCTCGCGTGAATATGCGCGTTTCGCCATGTTGCACAAGGATTTTAGCAATAGCTGGTCCACTCAAACCACGCACCTGACTTTTACCATTGCTGTACAATCGGTCGTCTGTGATGGGCAAACCATCAGCCATCATACGGGAAACAATAAGTCCCGCATTCATCACATTAGTATTCATTGCACCATTCTCGGCTCGCTGACTTTCATACCAGTCCTGTGCGGCTTTTAAAAATGCTTCAGAAGGGTTGTGCATGTTCATTCACTTTTTTTCCATGTGATTTGGCTACTTCTTCTAGGTGAGGCAGTATCATATGCTTAGCTACCCAGCCTACAGCTGGAACAACAACTGCATCTCCAAAACCGTACTGAATGTGCGAGTCGCGTAGATTATTTAAAGTATACCACCCGGCACCCATCAGGCGAGCATATTCAAGCCCAGTCATCCAGCGGATTTTAAGTGATCCGTTACCCATAATGACTACAGCCTGCTTTGAAGAACCGCCACGAGCGGTGCGTAGGCATCCTGAGATATCTTCGGGCCTCATTTCCCATACTGGGATGCCGTTGCGTGTTCGCCTGTACGCTGTACGAGCGGTGATCTCAGGAAGGCTGACAAATTGCTCCAGTCTTTCACGCTGAACGGGAGCCATAGAGTTTCTGAATAACGCTACCTTTTCAGCATTCCACCATCTGCTATCACCGTCTGGCACCATTTCAACTTCTTCTGTGAATCCCTGAGCAAGCAAGGCTGGTGCTTTAGGTAAAGGCATCATGAACGTCTGAAGTTCAGGATCTTTATGTAGCCATGAAAGCCAGTCAGGCCTCAAGCATGTATCCTGCTCGCCGCCATCAATAGGATGCTTGACGCCAATGATAAAAAGTCGGGGGCGCGATTGAGGTACAAAGCGGCGTGCATCTAAAGTAATCGCATCCACTGCATAGCCCAGCGAGTTAAATTCTTTTACTGCAGCTCTTAAATCTTCCCTGTTGTGAGAAGAAGCGAGTCCGGTCACGTTCTCCAGTACGATAACTTCTGGCTTGTGCTCATGCATATTTGCAATTAAATCGGTAAAACCGAAGAAAGCGGACGACTCACGTCCACCACGTAAGCCGACACGTTTACCAGCCAGGCTCAGATCTGTGCAGGGAGAAGATGCCCAGGCTACATCTGCAGCAGGCAACTCTTCACTTTTAAGGGAATGAATATCAGCCAGTATGAGATCGCCGGCTCCCCAGTGACCTTCATACATCGCCTTTTTGTTCAAATCATAATCATTTGCCCAAACCGTTTTAATCCCTGCCAGCTCCATACCGGCTCTGGCCAGACCTATACCAGCAAAAAATTCCAAGGCGGTCCATTCAGACTCTCGACGGATAGGTATTATGTTCACGCAATCTCTCCCATATTCATCCTGCAATCATCCCACAAACTGCTCTGTCAGGCACTGGTAAACAGGTGCTACTGAGTGCTTTTGTTCGAAGAAGTGGGACGTTTTTATTGCCTGACAACCAATAGCGAAGGTACAAACACATAACGTCTATGCGGAATTTAGCTTTTACTTTGGGCTAAGTTAACCGATAAGGATGAGGAGTAGTACCATGACGCTTCCAGGCGATAGACAGTTTCTGTATGAGTTGGTTTGGTCAAAACCAGCGAAGTTCATTGCTGCAGATCTTAAAATGAGCGAGTCCGATCTCATTGCCAGATGTATCGAGCTCCAGATCCCGCGTCCCTTAGACGGATACTGGCGTACGGTTGCGAAAGGCAATCCACCAGCCATTCCCCCTTTGCCTCGTCTTAAAGCACACATTCGTCACAGCATTGACAGTCAGAAAGAAATGACGCCGCAATTACCTGTTGTGAACGAGCAGCCGGCATCCGGTAGTTATAAACCCGCTCTAAAGCGCAGGGCGAAGTCATCATCCCATCCAACTCAGGGCGAGAAGCTGTTTTTTGCCAGCAAAGAGATTTTGCTGAAATCATCTGTCACTGAGCTGGGGTATTACAAACCGACTAAGCGAAAGCTTCTTGACGTGAATACATCGGATACTGGCCTGATTATTGCTGAAACATTTATGCTGAAATTTTTTGCTGCAGCAGAGAGACGTGGATTTCTGGTAAGACTGTCTGAACGTGGAGATTGCTTTCGGAGAAGAGATATCACTTTCGCTGAACAGGGGACCTGCAATTATCTGTACCCGGCGCTCTGGAGGCCCTCAGGTCCCAGCATCATCAGCGCTGATGGCTTCAGCGTAGGCTTCTCACTGGTTGAGATGACGGAAGAGGTGCCAGTTAAGGAGGTCAAAGGGCGTTATGTAAGGGATGAAAGAATAATCAACTGGACCCGCGGTAAAAATTCAGCCCAGATGGGGTTCTACAGCCGTCGGCAAATACCGTGTGGCCGATTCAGGCTGCAGCTCTACTCACCTTATGAGTCAGAAGGCTGGCACCAGGTATTCTCTCAAACTAACACCTGCAGCCTGATAAGTCAGATACCGAAAATCATTAAAGCGGCTCAAGCCGCTCTGCCTGTTCTGAAAAAGGAAGTTCAGGCAAAAAAGGAACGTGCTGAAGCCAATCGTCTGCGGATGGAGCAGCAGATGGTCGAGTATAAAAAATGTGAGGTTATCCGTAAGCAGGAAGAGGCATATAAAACCAGTGTGAATGAACTGCAGGTCATCATGGCTAAATGGGCAGAAGATATCCGTATCGAGCAATTCTTCACTGATGCTGAAAAGGACATTGAGAGATGCGATGCAGCACTTCAGGAACAGTTTAGAGAACGCCTCAGGGCGGCAAAGGAGTTCTTAAAGAGGGAAACTGCGCTGCAGCGGCTCCTTAAATGGCGAACGCCGGAAGAGCGATTAAAATAAATCACGCGAAGTTTATTATGCGGACAGATACAACGATGTTGCTTCGCGCGTTTAACTTAAAGGGCAGGTTTGTGTCTACTACGCCTATGCCCTGGCTATCACGACAGGCATCAACCAATGCGGCACTTCTGCCGCTATCTATAACTGATCCGTCCCAGTGAAAATAGCGACAAAGAGCACCTTAAGCAACGGGTTTCACGGCAGGTCTGAGCTCTGATTTTAGATATAGATAATGCAAACCCTATGGTGTTCAGAGGTGGGTGAGGGGAGTTTTACAGGTTTGATAGATGCTCAGAGAAAACGTGCTGCTGTGAAGATCAATGTCCGCTAAGAGCGAGGAGCGGACGTAGCCTTTGAACCTCGAACGATTATGTCGCCACGATAAGCAATTATTTATCATCATGGCTTTTTTATGAATCGTTTTCCGAGTCTCGTCTCATAAGATATTCGTCATGAAAAATACCATTAGCGTAAAGCGCAGCAGTATCAGTGGCCCAGTTAGTGAAACCGTACGACCGATAGAGTGCATATGCAGCATGATTCGTTGTGACGACGGAAAGCTTTATAGTTCTTACTGAGCTTGCAGCTTCCAGCGCAGCCTCCATTAGCCCTGATGACAGTCCCGATCCCCTCATCCCGGCACGGACATACATCCCCCAGATAGTAGCGACATGATTCAGCTTTGGTGAGGTACTGAAGCTCAAACCAATCAGGCCCTGTATGGTGTTGTGAAGATCAAATCCCCCGAAAACATAATTGGTTCTCAATTTTTCAGCAAAGAACGTTGCTGGCTTCTGGCTACAGTCTTCGTAAGACGCGCCAAAAGCGTCCGGATGAAGGAGCAACGCTTCCAGCCTTACTCTTCTGAAATCGTCCAGATCGCTCTCATTAATGCGACGCACCGTAAATGCTTTCACTTAAGGCTCTCTCCGGTCGTAGATTTTTCACTCCCACTCAGATCAGCTTAACATGAGTTTTGCACCATGTTTTTAGAAATGCCTTCGGCATTAATACTCACCTATTGCTCGAAGCGGACTGGCGTCAGGCCAATGTCCGCTAAGAGCGAAAAGCGGACGCCCGGCGTCCGCTAATTTAAAGTAGCCAGACTACTTAATCCGCCTACCTGCCTCATCAGTCACCATTTATCCATCCTCTTTGGTGAAAGAACCTTTCCGCCCTTCAGGAAGAAGATCCAGCACAATGTCTGATTGACGGCAAAGTCGTGTCCCTAACGGTGACACTGCAATGCAAGTTCAGCATCCAGGTTAGAAATAACCTTCAAGCCAGTTGGGATAACGTTTGTCCGGAATTCCCACAAACCGGCTTCTCCCGTGGGCTCAGAGTGATATACAGACTCCTGATATTTTTAAACTTTTCCACTTTAAAAGCGTGATAGCCCTGCATGTTCGATGCAGGCAATGGCAGTGGCATGTGAGTGGCTGCCCATCCATTGTTCAATGATCGGCTCTGTTTGTATCAGGTAGGGATCAAAATACGATGCACAGGCACTCACGAGGAAAAAGATGACGTAATTCATGCGATTCATCTATAACTTCTCACTCTTCATTCAATAAATTTTGACTGCCGAGAAGATGTAGCGGGTGCACGAAACAAAGCAGTCAAATTATCTTTTAACCCTGCCGGAGACGGGCTTGTGTGAGTTGAGTATTTCCATCTGAAACAATCTGCTCCCATCCTCCTCCCAATGCCTTATAAAGGGTGATAAAGCTGTTTTGTTGCGAAAGTCTGCTCTGAATCAGAGACTGTTGCGCGCTTAATAACGTTCGCTGCGTATCAAGCACGTTCAGATAGTCTGTCGCACCGTTAGCATATTGAATCTGAACAAAGTCATATGCCGCCTGCGCCGCCTGCACATTCTGTTGCTGCGCAAGAGTTTCATCATCGACCACGCTGCGTTCTGCCAGCGCATCTGAGACCTCCCGAAACGCGGTTTGAATGGTTTTCTCATACTCTGCCACCGCAATGTCACGTTCAACTTTGGACGTTTCTAACTGCGCCATCAGCCTCCCTCCGTTGAAAATGGGAAGATTAACCTGCGGTGCAAAGCTCCAGCTGCGCCCACCGGAGTCAAAGAGTTCTCCTAAAGCATTACTCGCACGCCCGGTTGAGGTTGTCAGGCTAATACTGGGGAAGAATGCTGCACGTGCTGCACCTATGTCAGCATTAGCAGCCAGTAAACTGTGTTCCGCTGAAACGATATCAGGACGTTGTTGTAACAAATCAGATGGAAGGCCCGCAGATAAAGGCTTATTGCTGATCATGTGGTCTAAAGAGTTGGTTGAAGGCAACAGACTGGCGGGTAAAGGCGTGCCCACTACTAAAGCCAGCGAATTTTTGTCTGACATTACCTGCTTATCGGCAAGAAGCGACTGGTAGCGGGCACTCTCCAGCTCACTTTCAGCCTGATGAAGCGGCAGCAGAGAGGATTTACCGACGGTTGTCAGGCTTTGTTGCAGGTCGTATGCTGCCTGGCGACTACTTAATGTCTCCCTTGCAAGGCGCTGTAAATCCTGATCGGCTGCCAGTGATAAATAGCTCCCCGCCACTTCGGCGATCAGGCTTATCTGTGTGGTCTGCCGTGACCAGGCGGTCGACAGATAACTCTGCTGAGCTTCCTCCTTCAGGCTACGGATACGCCCGAATAGATCGAGCTCATAGGCGCTGATACCAACATTAAGACTGTAACCCCGGGTCACGCCCCCAATACCCGTGTAAGACACCGAGGCTGGCGTGCGCTGGGCCTGTTCTGCTCCCGTTAGCCCAATCTGAGGCACCAGCGCCGCTCGCTGTATCTGGTACTGTGCCTGAGCCTTCTCTATATTCAGAATCGCAATTCGCAAATCACGGTTGTTGTCCAGAGCTAACTTTACGACCTGCCTTAATTTGGGATCTGCAAATAGCGTTTGCCAGGTTATTGCCGCAACGGATGTCTCGTAAACATCTGTTCTTGTCTTCACTGGCCATGCTGCTGGCACGGGTGCGACAGGACGATGATATTGTGGCGCTAAAGTGCAACCTGTGAACAGGGTGGCAAACACCGCTGCGGCCACCGGCGTCAGAGTGCGGCGTGATAAGCGCAGAATTCGGGAAACAATAAAATAACAACCTGAGCCTTTGCTGCCTGACTCAGTATAAATGAGGAGAGTATTGTTCGGGCCGGCATTCTTTAGCGTACGTGTCATTTTGATTTCTCCTCTTGCGGGATTTTGAACCACGTGACGTATAGCGCAGGAAGAAATAACAGCGTCAGGACGGTCCCGATAATGATGCCGCCCATCATGGCATACGCCATCGGCCCCCAGAATATTTCCCGCGCAATAGGAATAAGCGCAAGCGTCGCAGCAGCGGCCGTTAACATAATAGGACGCATACGATGCTCGGTTGCCAGTACAACGGCATGCCAGGGAGTTACGCCCTCGGCCCGCAACGTATCAATATGCACCACCAGGATAACCGAGTTGCGGATCAATATGCCGACCAGCGCTAATACTCCCAGAATGGCCACGAACCCCAGCGGGGCGTTACTGAGCAGCAGTGCGGCTACCACACCGATTAACGCCAGTGGTGCGACTGAAAAGACCAGAAACAGACGATGGAAACTTTGCAACTGGATCATCAAAATTGTTGCAATGACAAACAGCATGACGGGCACCACTTTTTCGATTGGTGCCTGCGCCTTCGCGCTCTCCTCAACCGCTCCGCCGGTCTCAACAGAATACCCCTGCGGCAGGCTCTGGCGGAACGCCTCCACTTTTGGATCAAGGCGCTGCACAATGGTGGCAGGTTGAATATCACCAGTCACGCCCGCTTTCAGCGTGATGGTAGCTGCGCGGTCACGCCGCCAGATAGTCGGTTGTTCCAGCTCATAGCTGAAGGTGGCGACAGAGGATAACGGTATCTGCTGACCGTCAGCGCCATCGAGCTGGAGGTCCATCAGTGCATCAACTGAGCCGCGGTCTTTTGCCTGACCACGCCACAATACGTTTATCAGATAAATATCATCGCGCACCTGGGTGATCGCCTCTCCGCCAGCCAGGCCGTTCATCGCCTGAGCGATAGCCTGTGATGAGACGCCCATCTGTCGTGCCTTGTCCTGCAGAACGTTGACCTTAACTACCCGGGCTGGCTCATTCCAGTCGAAGGCGAGATTGTTCAGCGCAGGGTCCTGCCCCAGAATAGCGGCCAGCTTGTGTGCTTCACTTCGGACCCGCTGAATATCCGGTCCGGCCACCCTGTACTGTACTGGCTTACCAACCGGTGGGCCGATGTCCAGTAATTTGACGTAGGCGTCGGTTCCGGGGAAGGTATGGGCCAGGTAGGTCCGGAATTTTATCTGTAACCGGTCCCGGGTTTTAATGTCTTTTGCCACAATGACCGTCTGTCCAAATGATAACGACGAGGGCTGTACGTCAAATGATAAGATAAACCGTGGAGCACCTGTGACCACATAGCTTGACCAGTGATCCACATCAGGATTATTTTGCAGCTCCTCCTGCTCAAACTGCGTCATTTGCTGACTGGTTTCGTCGATAGAACTGTTCTGCGGCAGATTCCAGTCAATAATGAGCTCAGGACGGTCTGAACTGGGAAAGAACTGGTGCTGAACAAGTGACATGCCGAGAACTGAGAAGACAAATGCGGCACAGGTGACGCCAATCGTCAGCCACCGGTGGCGGAGACACCAGTGCAGCATGCGTGAAAAGGCTTTATCAGTGCGACTCTTATGTTCCGCTTTCTTTTCAATTGTTTTTGGCAGAAGTGCCACACCAAGGAGTGGCGCAATCAGCACCGCCACCACCCATGAAACAATCAGTGATACGGCAATAACAACAAACAGCGTAAAGAGGAACTCACCTGCATTGCTGGCGTTAAACCCCACCGGAATAAAACTCGCTACGGTGACAAGCGTACCCGTCAACATAGGAAATGCAGTGGAGGTATAAACGTACGTGGCTGCTTTTCTGAGGCTGTCGCCCATTTCCAGGCGCGCTACCATCATTTCCGTGGCTATCATCGCATCGTCGACTAAAAGCCCTAATGCAATGATCAGTGCGCCCAGCGAAATCCTTTGCAAGGAAATACCCGCGTAATACATCACCAGAAAGGTTATAGCGAGTACCAGCGGAATGGAAATGGCGACTACCAGTCCAGCCCTGACGCCCAGACTGATAAAACTGATCGCCAGCACAATGACGACGGCCTCAAACAATGCACGGGTAAAGCCAGAGACAGCTTCATCAACAATGGCAGGCTGATCGGAGACTTTTGATACCGACACGCCGGCAGGCAGGTCGTGCGATATATTGCTCACCATCTGGTCCAGCGCGCGCCCAAATACAAGCAGATTGCTGCCTGATTTTATGCCTACTGCCAGCGCAATTGCCGGTTTACCGTTATAACGGAACAGCGATGTCGGCGGATCAACATAACCCCGAGTAATACTGACAACATCGGTGAGAGGAAAAAACCGGTTATTAATACGCAGGTTGATTTGACGCAAGCTTTTCTCTGACGCAAATCCTCCGTCAACCCTCAGCGCGATCCGGTCCGAACCGGCTTCGATAAAGCCGGATGCGGTAACGGCGTTCTGCGCCTGCAGGGCGGTGATAACCTCACTGCGGCTTACACCCAGCTCAGCACTTTTCCGCGGATTAAACTCCAGATAGATCACTTCATCCTGTGCGCCCAGGATCTCAACTTTGCCGACGTTGTGAATGGTCAGTACTCTCTTTTGTGCCTCGTTAACATAATCTCGCAGCTGACGCTGACTAATACCGTCGCTGGTAAAGGCATAAATGTTTCCAAACACATCATCGAAACGATCGTTTAAAAAAGGCCCCTGTATGCCTGCCGGAAAATCCCCCTGAATGTCTGCCATCATATTTCTAACCCGCTGCCAGACGGCCCGAACGACCTTAGATGGCGTATCTTCCTTTAAATCCACAAAAATTATGGTCTGCCCCGCTGTTGTCTGACTGCGGGTATGATCTAACGTATCAATTTCCTGCAGCTTCTTCTCAATACGGTCTGTTATCTGGTTTGTCATTTCTTCTGCAGTCGCCCCTGGCCACTGTGCCTGTATGACCATCGTCTTTATTGTAAAGGCAGGGTCTTCTTCTCTTCCCAGTTCCTGATAAGAGAAGAAGCCGATTACTGCAGAAATAATGATGAAGTACCAGACAAGAGAGCTGTGCTCGAGCGCCCAGTCTGAAAGGTTGAATTTTTTCACAGCGATGACGTCCTCTCAATGCGGATTTTTTGCCCCGGTTGTAAGCTGTTCACACCGGCCGTAACAACCAGCTCACCCTCACTCAGCCCGCTTATTACACGAACCGAGCCTGCCTGGTTAAACGGTATTAGCTGGACCTCTCTCTGATTGATGATCAGGGATGTTGGGTTAATCACCCAGACAAAGTGCGCCTGCTGATGCTCAAGAACGGCGGTCGCAGGAATAATCACTGAAGCGCCAGAATTGCTATTAATCAGGGGGTAAACTGTCACCACGGTGCCTAAACGAAATGCTGGCGGGGCATCATTTATGGCAATTTTGACCCGCCGCAGGCGTGTAGCCGCATCCGCCGCTGGTGCAATTTCTCTCAGTGCGCCAGTCCATTTGATGGTGGGATCTATTTGCAAAGCGATTTCGAATTTATGCCCGAGTTCCATATTCTTTAACTCCGCTTCAGGCACATCAACCACTGCGTCCCGCTCTGCCAGACCGGCTACCTGAAATACGGTTTGACCTGCGGCGATGGTTTGTCCGGTTTCAACGGAAACCGCGGTGATCACGCCGTTATAATTCGATTTCAACCGGGCATAACTCAGCTGTTCATCGGTTTTACGAAGCCTGGCCTGGGCCTCCTCCACCGCTGCCTGAGCAGCTGTCAGATTTTGTTCGGCCTCCTCCAGTTGTTCAGCGCTCGTGACTCGTACTGCGGCAAGGCTGCGCTGACGTCTGGCACTAATTAGTGCGTTGTGTAGTTTAGCCTGCGCATCCTGGAGGCTCGCCATGGCGCTTTGCTTTGAAAACTCAAGAGAGAGAGGATCCAGTTCGGCAAGCACTTCCCCGGCCTTAACTTCATCGCCCACTACCACATGACGTGACACGACCCGGCCCGGCGTCTGGAAGGAAAGCGGTGACGTGATGCGGGGTTGCACTGTGCCAGCCAGACTCATACCTCCGGCCGACTCAGCGAGGGCTGCTGCGGAAAGGACGTAGCGCGGTGCTGAAGCAGCGGTTGTTTTATCATCGCAACCTGTAACAGTTGCCAGCAGCAGGGCCAGTGGACACAAAAAAAACCATTGATGTCTGTTCATCTACTTTTGCTCCGGAGAAACGCGCTGATCTTTTATCAGAAACTTTCCACCCTCAGTGACGACCCAGGCTCCAGGCGTCAGCCCTGTCGTCACAATTACGTCATGAGAGCGATAGCGTGAAACCGTAACAGCCTGTGGAGTAACGACGTTTTTTTGTTTATCGAGAACCCATACGGCGGGTTTGCCCTGCATTGATGTCAGCGCTTCGGGTGGGAGTAAAAAACCCTTCTCATATTTTCTGCTGAAATGGCCTATAACCGGTGCCCCAAGTGGCCACTGAACTGCCGCTGTTAGCGTAGCTTTTAGTCTGACGGTACCACGCGTTTCATCCAGCAATGGTGCTACTTCCCTAACCCTGGCTGTCAAAGGAGAAGAAACCGTTGAAAGGAGAGAAACATCAATGTCATCTCCTGGCTGCTCGCTGACTAACAGGACTTCCGGTACATCAAAAATGGCATCGCGTGAGCCATCATGAGCAAGGGTAAAAACAGTCTGGGCCGAGGCAACGACCTGGCCTACCTCCAGCTGACGCGAAACGATCACCCCATCGGCATCCGCTTTTAGTTCGGTGTAAGTCAGTGCATCGTTTGCGGTATTGAGTGAGGACTGCGCACTGTTCCACCCCGCCTGTGCACTGCTGAGGTCCTCGCGCGCCTGATCCCATTCGGCCTGTGAAATCGCATGGGTTGTGAGCAACTTCTGATCGCGACTGAAGGTGCTTTGTTTTAACCTGAGCGTGGCGCGTGCGCTGCTAAGCGTCGCCTGCGCAACCGCCACGTCTGCTTTTTTTTCTTCGTCGTCAAGCCGTGCAAGCACTTCGCCTTTATGCACCTGGCTGCCTACATCAACCATTCGCGCTATCACCCGTCCTTCTGTCCGAAACGCCAGATCGGCCTGGAACCTGGCTGCGACCTCACCTGATATATGCGCCACGTTTTGATATCGAACCTGTTGCACCTGAATGGCACGCACAGGCTGTGGTGGTGCAGAAGCCTGCTTTTGTCCGTCACACCCTGCCAGTCCTATACAGCCAAAACTGAATACAATTATCGAAACCCGTTGCATGGGATCCCTGACCTTGAAATTGCAGAAAATAGACGCCATATCTACCACTGACTAACCGGTCAGTCAATTGGTGTCTATTTTAAAATTAGTTGTTTCTCTGAGCTAACGACGATTTTTTGGATGGTTTCATTTCCGGGACAGGCGCTAAGGGTTTGCGCTGATACACTACTGTGACATGATCCTGACAGGATAAAATAAAGACACAGCAACGGCCAACGTAAGGAGTTTTCAACATGCCAAATAAGCTGACGCGGGCACAGCAAAAAGCACAGCGCCCCCAGGAGATTATGGAGGCCGCTTTTGAGGAGTTCGCTATTAAGGGTTATGCCGCTACCCGGCTTGATGATATAGCCAGGCGTCTGGGCATCAGTAAGGGTACAATCTATCTTTACTTTCCCACCAAGGAGGCGCTCTTTGAAGCGATGGCCCACTATCACTCTAAACCTTACCATGACGTTCTGAGCATGGCAGAATCCTTCAAAGGCACCTGTGGTGAACGCCTGCGTCAACTGCTTCTCTTTGCCTTTGAGAAGATATCAAAGGACACCAAAATCCAGCAAATGCTGCGCTTATCTTTAACGGAGGGGATACGTCTTCCGGAGATTGTTGAACGTCACTATGACGAATTCGTTGAACCTCTCGCTGCTGTAATAAATAAATTACTGCGAGAGGGAGTTGAAGCTGGTGAATTTCGCGATGGCCCTGCTTCTGGTACTCCTGAAGTCATCATGAGTGCTATTTTAAACCTGATGATTTTACATATAAATGTTACAGGACAAAGGCATTTAAATAATTCGTCCTTAATAGACGCACATCTTGATCTCATGCTTAATGGACTTAGGGCCAGGTAAAAAGCAACCCTTTATGTATAAAAAAAGACCAGAAAACACTTGCTGATGGAAGTCCATTTTTTCAGTAAAGCAGCTCAAGGCAGGGGCAGGGGGCAGGGGGCAGGTAAGAATCTCTAAGGCTCATCGGTGACTGACCACCCCTATGTCTATATCCCACCTGCCGAAATTAAGAATGGTGCTGCAAAGACCTGTTAAAATAACAACCGGAATCGGCGGCCCTGTTATCAGATAGAGCTTTCTGATTTCATCGTCAATAAAATGATAATCAAGAATTCCTCAGTGATCGGGCCTTAATAAAAAATTTTTATGTCATCTGCTTTAGGGTCCGATTGATATTTATGGTCAGATATTCATTATCAACAGGCTCGTGGGTAATCAAAATCCTGAACCAGACTGGTGCAATAAGCATTTCGAGCACGGCTCTGCGCTGACCCTTATAGTCTGCTTCTCCCCGCACCACTGCACGTTCGAACATAATCTCTGCCTGCTGAAACCTTTGCTCCCACACATCACGAATTGCAGACTCAACCGTGTCGTCGCCTGACGAGATAGCGCTGATTGTGCCCAGTATAAGTTTTCTGCCCTGGGAAGAAGAAAGCATAATGGTTATTTCCTTCAGGAATTCGTACAAATCCAGTTGGAGACTGCCACTGTCCGGAATGGTGACCATGTTTTCCGCTGCACTTCTGAATACACAGGCAACCAGTTTTCCTCTGTCAGGCCACCGGCGATAGACCGTCGAGGGATTTACTCCTGCAATAAGTGCCACGTTTCGGTGCGTTAGGGCATTCACCCCTTTTTCCATAAGTATCTGTCGGGCAGCATCCAATACCGCCTCCCTGACTTTCGCACTGCGACCACCTGTTCTCTCTTTTACTGTGTCAGGTGAGACTTTTTCTTCAGGTATTGCTCTCTTCATAATAAAAGCCTAAAGTTTAAAGCAACACTTGTTGCCTTAAGAGGATGGCATGAAAATACACTGTCTGCAAACCGGAGATGTCCAGATTAAAAGTCGGCATCAACTGGCTCGTTACCAGGCTCGTCCTGCCAGAGTAGTTGATATTTTGACAGATAAAAAATGGAGCCCTCGCCTCCCGATTGGCTGCTGGCTTATTGAACACCCGGAGGGGCTTATCCTGGTAGATACCGGCGAAAACACACACGCAAATGATCCCGGGTATCAGCCCTGGTGGCACCCGTTTATGCAGAAATGCGAGAGGAGATGGGTCAAGCCTGAAGAAGAGGTTGACACAAGAATTCAGTCGCTTGGATTTAACATTCGGGATGTAAGGTGGGTGATAATGACGCATATGCACGGCGATCACGCTGGAGGAATCAGGTACTTTCCTCATAGTGAGATAATTATGAGCAAAAAAGAGGCGCACGACGCACTCGCATGGAACGGGCCAATACAGGGGTTCCTTAACATGCATTATCCAAAATGGCTTAAACCGACCCTCATTACTCATGACGATGGCCCGTTTGAAAGCTTTGACAGAAGCATGACGCTGACTAAAGACGGTGCAGTAAGAATTGTTCCGACCCCCGGACATACTCTTGGGCACCAGTCAGTGGTGGTTGATGCCGGCTCTCACTATGTATTGATTGCTGGAGATGCTTCATACCAGGAACGCTATATGCTGGAGGGCCGCATTGATGGCGTCGCAGTTGATGCCAGATTACATCACGACTCAACCCGCAGAATTCGCGAGCTCTGTAAGCGTAAATCTACCATCACTCAGTTCGCCCATGATCCCCATAGTGCCAGACGTCTTGAAGAGAAAATCTTTACCATAACGGACGATTGAGGAATTTCACATTAGGGCCTGTTTCAGGGGGACTGACAACGCAAGATAAATGTAGCCAGTAATCTATATTTCGTGAGCATCACATGGCCGGGTTAAGAATGTTTCCTGCAGTAACCCGGAAGCCAGCAAAAGCTGCCCCGTGCAAGCTTGCCTGAAATGACTCATATCCCGGCTGAATCTGCAGACAGCATGTTCAGATATCCTGACGACGGCTTAAGTTGGCCAGCTCCGGGCGCAATCGGCGCTACTTTAAGTCGTTAGGAGTCAGCCTTCGTGGTAATGATGTCATCAAGGACGGTGCCTAAGAGGCTGCTCCATGCAGAGTGCGTAACGTCAACTTCGCGCCATATATTATTCATATTTAGATTTGAATTTATTGAGATAGTTATATTTTTATATTTTCAATAGCCTCAAGCTCAGTAAATTCACTTGTAAATTTTTTTAGCAGTCGTTCAAGCTCCAGACGCTCACTCTCCTCCCACTGCAGAAATATTTTTTGATATATTTTTTCCCGCGCCGCATCGATTTTGTCGTTCATCTCTCTGCCAGCCGCTGTTATGACTGCTTCATTGATCCTTTTATCAATAGAATTTTTATGGCGACGTGCCAGCCCTGCTTCCTCAAGCTTTTTAACCTGACGACTGACCGTTGTGTAATCACGGCCAACCCTGTCCGCTAGTTCCACTACTCCGATCGGGCCAAACCGCCCTATGTGCACTAAAAGAGGAAATAGAGCGCGATCAAGATTGATTTGGGATGCTTCTATCATTAACTCATCACGTTGTGGTCGGTTCAACACACCGACAATTGTGAGAAGTGAATCATGCAAGTCTGAGAAATTATAGCTGTTATGTGTATTTTGCACGCTTTTCATTGACACTCTGAATCTCTGGATATAATGTGTGCATTATACACATAACTACTATGAGCGCAGGTAAAATATATGAAAGCGGCAATTATTAATAAGGCGGGCGAAAAGCCTGTATATGGGGAGTATGCTGACCCAAAACCGAACGAAAACCAGGTGGTCATAAAGGTCAAAGCTACCGCGATAAGTCAGTTGGCAAAATCCCGCGCGGCAGGAAAGCATTACAGCTCGGAGATAGCTGAGCCATTTATTCCTGGCATTGATGGAACAGGTTACCTTCCCACTGGCGAACTCGTTTACTTCCTTTCATTTAATGCCCCCTGGGGCAGCATGGCGGAGAAAACACTGGTTTCGCTGGATAATGTTGTGCGGTTACCAGCAACACTTGATCCTGTTCTCGCGGCAGCAATAGCTAACCCTGGGATGTCCTCATGGGCAGCGTTAACGCGACGTGCTTATTTGAAAGAAGGAGAAACTGTTTTAATAAATGGCGCAACGGGCACATCGGGCGGTCTGGCAATCCGAATTGCACGATACCTTGGTGCAGGCAAAATTATTGCAACAGGCCGAAATAAAGAGGTACTTGAGAAATTACGTAATGAGGGCGCAGACGTTGTTTTGACACTGGATTCCCTGACCTCTGAATTACCCGCGCTGATGTCTGAAGGCATTGATGTTGTGCTTGATTACCTCTGGGGGCAGAGCGCATTAGATATCATGACGGCGGCCATTGCCGGCGGTGCCAGAACAGTGAGGTTTGTTCAGATTGGTTCACTAAGTGGTCAGGAAATCTCCCTTCACAGTAAACTGCTGCGTTCTTCAGGACTAACTTTAATGGGAAGCGGGCTTGGTAGTGTTTCGGATAAAGAGTTACTCTCCTCAATAAGTGAGCTTTTCCTGGCGGCTTCGAAAAGTGATTTGTCTGTACCCTTTATGGAACGCTACTTTTTTGAAGTGGCAGATGCCTGGTCAGCAGATGACAGTCGCTGCAGGACAGTTTTTACCTTATAAAAAGAGTATTTGCCGGATGTCAGTGAGCTTTCACTGGCATCCGCATTTTACTTTTATGCAGGTTATGTGCGTATAGCATGTATGGCAAGATTCACGCCAGAATGTTTTGGTATTACAACTTTTTTAGCATGCAAATACCGCAGCTGTTATGACCAGTATTGCCCATCCTTTTAGTAAGATGGCGAAATCCGAAAGCTTCATATAGCCGAACGGCATCCTTTAGTTCGTCAAGAGTTTCGAGATAACAGGATTGATAACCCATAGCTTTGGCCTGAGCTATAATGAAAGCGATCATACGCCTACCCATTCCCATGCCTTTTACGTCACTTAGAAAATAAAGCTTCTGCATTTCACA
>Ga0308166_1001336_pt1 | contig 26587 bp, 26 predicted proteins | sample PhyCR2_2_FD_202137 | JGI IMG/M metagenome (GOLD analysis project Ga0308166, IMG submission 202137) | Phyllosphere microbial communities from UC Gill Tract Community Farm, Albany, California, United States - DLSLCC.R2 | ecosystem: Host-associated > Plants > Phyllosphere > Unclassified | place... | reverse complement strand
GCGGGTCATCGACTTGGATCACAGTCACACGACCAATGTTGAAGCGGTCATAAGATGAGATTGACTCAGGGAAGATAAGATCCTTCGAAGTTGCTCCGAATAATGCCGCCTGATATGCCGTTGGATTGCCTTGAATAGCGGTAAACAGACTCGGACTCGCCAGCAGATAAACCTGCTTAATGCTGGAAGACCAGCCACCCAGATTTTTCTTCAGCAGCGTGACAGCGTTCTGCATCTCAGTGATGACGTTGGCACTGGTGCCAGTCTTCACGGTTGTTGTTGGCTGGCTAATGCCCCAGAAGGTTTGCCAGTTCAGATCAGGGCCTTCACGCAGGTGTGTCGCCTCTACAGTATTGTGAAGAAGGCTCTGCGCCATTGCATATTCAACATCACGGCGGGTTTGCAGGTAGTGCTTCAGGGTATGATTAGCAACTACATCTTCAGCGGTCATCTGGCGATTTGTTCCCGGCTGACGTTTCCCCTGCCAATCCTGGCTGGTGATGGTTGAACTGTAGACATGCAGTGGAGCCTGAACGGTCACGTTAGCCGCTTTAGGGAAGTTTAGACCCGACATTTCAGAACCATAACGGGCAACTGATTTAGTCACTTCACGCTGCACATCTTCCAGTGTGTCGAGTGCGATGATTTGCGTGTCACTTGGGCGGCTGGTAAAGATCCCCAGGCTGGACAGAAGGAACCCCTCGCCGCTTGGCTTCACGAACTGACCGGAAAGGTTAGTAAAATCACTTAATTTCATATTGTTATCTCTCCTTGATTAGATAGCGGTGTTTGCGTCAGCAATGCGGTTGCCTTGCTTAACAAGGGCGGCGTAAGCAGCATCTTTTGCAGCAGCCGCTACAACCAGACCCGCCGGGTTGAAAACACATTGGGTATCACTGATAACGAGGCTACGTGCCTCACCTGCGATTTGGTTTTGCAGTGCAACTGCACAGTTATCAGCATCGGCTGCAACATATGCCGCGCCAGTGGTCGGGTTAATCACATCACCACAAGTCACGTCAGCAGCCAGATCGAGGATAACTTCTCGTTTGTGGAAAATCGGACTATCGGTATAAGCCAATACATCCTGTGGGGTTTTGCTTTCATATTCGAATGCCATTTTGTATCTCCATACAGTTATTCGGTCACAAAGTGATGAACCGTAGGTTCACCGCCAAGCGGCCTTGTTAAATAGCCTGATATACAGGTAGTTATCGTTATTCGGCAGATTTGCCGGGATTTGGTACAGGTGTAAAAGAGGCCGCCCAGGGGCGACCTTTTTCGCTTCGTGTTCCACGCAGAAAAAACACCCGGAAGCAGGAGCGCCTGCCCCGGTGGTAGAGAAATAAACAGCGTTTATTATTTTTCTGATGGAGAGATTAGGAAGGAGGGAGCGACAGCGGCGGGAGACCTCTGAAATCTTCGCCGTGCGCTCGATGCCAGTTAACATCATAGCGAGATGGCCTGGAAGGAGAGCCAGGACTTTTGGCTAATCCGAGGGTTAACCCCGGATGTAGTACGCCCTATGACATCGCAGCGCGATTTAAAACTTTGTTTTAAACCCGTCCACAGGTGCTAGAGGCGAATCTTTTATTATGCCACCGTCACCGCTGTTCCAACCTCTTAACTGGACAACAACAGGAGCATAATAAAAGCGGTTCTGACAAAACCGCTTTAGTATCAAGGAAAAATGACATTATGGCATTAATATCACCTTGCATATAATTTTATCACTAAACTATTTCTTTTGCAACAAATACTTGGCAAATTTAACGGTGATTTATTGACTTAGTGACAAAATTGATATACAGGCGGCAGATTCGCCGCCATGATGATTAATCTGCTATACCCAGTATCATATTCTGCTGTCTGACGTTGTTATCGTTGATCTTTGTATCAATAAGACCATCTAAAACGCCAGCATTCAGAGTCTGCTCAACCTCGACTTTAACCGTCGCCTCACCAGTCAGATTAAACCTGGAGCTGTCTGGTCTCCATCCAGTAGAACCGAACGGCTCAGGTGTGGTAAAGGTGAGTTGTGGTTGACTAAATCCAGCAACCCCACGGGTTAACTCCGGATTTGTCCAGGCCTGTCCACTGCCGATGTTGTTCTGTGCAGAACTATCCAGCCACGGGTAAATCTGCTTAAGCGTCTGACCGATGACACGAGGATCAAAACCTGTCTTATCTTTAATCCACTGCGCTGCGGCATTGCTGCCTTCATCAACGGTGGTGTTATAGATAGCGGTCGGTAGAGTTGCACCCTTCTGAAGTTCTCCGCCGATTTGCGAGGCCCACGCGATAACGTTAGTTGTGAGTTCACCCAGCGATTGGCCCAGATTGTCAGCAATCGGGATTAATCCTGTCATTGACTGACGGAGTGTATCCGTATTGGTGGCGTATTCCCCAAGACCCTGAACAAATGATGCAGAGAAGTGATCCGCAAGACTGGTTTGCACTCGGTTGTACTCAGCTCCTAATGCTGCCAACTTATCGAGGTTGGTTTGCTGAGCTTCTGATAATGTCCAACCTTCAGCAGAAAGTTTCTGCATTCGATTTATCAAGCCCTGGCCTTCATCGTTGAAAACCTCGAGGAAGACAGAACCATCGTTTACGGCTTCAGCCAGGTGCCGGGTCTGGTTATCCGTCCATTTGAAAGTTTTCTGCAACTGTTTCAGGTAAGTGATGAAGGTCGGAAAATCCAGCTTTTGCAGTTCTCCGATCACCTTCTGTGCTACCTTCTGGTTGCCGTTGGTGGAGGTCAGCACATTGTTGATGATATCTGAGAACTCACCACCGCCGCTGAAATTCACCTGTCCAGTTTTCTTGTTACGTTTGAAAGAGCCGGTGTTCAACAATTCCCCGGCCTTTTCGGTTGTGTCCTTGTTGAGGTCAGCCAGCTTGTCAGCACTCAGTGAGTAACCGACACGGCTCATAGCCAGATCCTGAAGTGCGGTAAACTCCAATTGTGAGATTCCATACTGTTGCAGCTTTTTCACATCGCGTGAACGTTCGAGGCTCCCTTGTAGGGTCTGACCAACACGAGCAACACCCATTGAGCCAATCAGGGAACCACCTGCAATAACGCCTGCCGTCGTCAGTCCACCATAACCGCGCTCTTTGCGCTCACGGGTCAAACGTTCGGCATTAATGCGACCAGCACGCTCAGCTTTCGCTTTATCCTTAACAATCTGGCGGTTTAATCGTGCCTGGCGTCTGGTTTCCAGAGTCGCTTTCGCTAGCTCGTGTCTCATCTCTGCAATGGTATAACGCTGCTCGGAGTATCCCTTGGTAGCCTCTTTGATTGCCTGCACCGCTTTCATTTTGTCAGCCAGGCTGGCACCTTCGATATGGCTGATCGTCAAGCTAGCCCGGCGTAGGGTATCGTATGCAGTGCTCTGGCGCTTGAGGCTGGCTTCTTTCTCACGCTGGCGCTTCTCTTCCAGGGCGATCGCCTTTTTCGTCTGGATAATATCGTTGGTGATAGAAGCATGGCCGCGATTCATTGCTGCTGTTTGCGCTGCTAATAATCCTGGTTCGGGAGCTGTGCCACCCATATCTGGGTTATAGGTCATCGATCTTGACCGTGCCGCCGCTCTGACCTTCGCGCTAATACGGGCGAGGCGCTCATTCTGTTTCGCCAGTTGATCGGCCTGATTGATTTGCTGGACTGCACCACGAGCGTTAATAGCAGCCATCTTTTTAGCGTGGGCCTGCTCTTGTTGGGCAACCTTGGCTGAAAGTTGTGCTTGTTTCTGCTGTTCAGCGCTGATCTGTTTGGCCTGGCGTAGCTTCGCTGTCTGGGCTTTCGCTGCGGCTAATGCTGCTTTGCCTTCACTCTGCGAGGCGCGTTTCTGTGCAGCCTCCAGCGCTTTAGCGGGCTTCTCATGCTCTGTCTTGAGAGACTTGATCCTTTTGAGCGCCCGTTTGAAACTTGACTCATCAACCAGCCACTCCACCTGATTTACGGTTTTACTTACAATAATGTTGCCGTTAGACATTACACCTCCTGATTAACGTCATAGCCCAGACGCTTGAGTGCGGCGAGAATCTCAGGAGCGGCATTATCAAGAGCCGCTTTATTAATTTGAATGCTAATGCCTGATTTCATTAGGAGTGACACCGGGCGGTTGTTTGCACTATAACCCTGCAATTTATGAGTAATTGCGATCCCTGGTCTGCCACGCCCCGGAGCTGGTTCACTAGTGGCGACACTCGGTGCTGACAGGTATTCCTGGACAGCGTCAGCTAGCACTTCCTCCGCGCTCTTGTTTAATTCTACGGGATCGGCTGCTGTGCTCATCGCTTCCAGGAGGCTGGCGCGAAGGTCTTCTAAAGTAGTTTTCATTTTTGTTTTTATTCCTGTAGAGGTTCAGGCCGTTACGTAGCCATATGAAAACAGCTACCGATAACGGCAGGTTGGGGAAAATGTCTTGTAAATTCAATATGTTTAGTGCAACTGGATGGGTTTGTGCTTTCTGTTCGCGTGGTGTTTTACGGTTTTACGGTATGCAATGTATAGAGGGTCTGTACGGTCAGGCATACGGCTCGTAATCTGCTGATCCGTCACGCCCTCAGAGTGAAGGTGCGATATGACGGTAAAAAGTGGCATCTGCAAATCCCGGCATATCGTTGCCAGCATACTACCGGACTCAAAATATTGGCGGACAGTTAATCTAGTTACATATTGATTTGTATATGTAATTCGTCTAAACCGAGGGTTCCACGTCTCCGCCAACTCTGCCACAAAATCAGGATCAAGTCGGAGGAGCAATGCGACTTTGCCGCAAGTCATACCCATTACCAATAGTTTCTGTGCGGTTTTAACAATTGAGTCGTCTCTACGACGATTTTTGAAAAGCCGAGTTAGATCGGGGAGTTGTTCTTCTAGGTCAGCCTTCAGGCTGTTGGCGAGTTCACACAATTATTCCTCCACTATGTTTTTGTTTCTGCCAATCTTTTACTACAGCATCCAGGTAAGGATCATTAAAGTCGCCGATCACCGCATCATCATTGGCAGGTACATCAGCATCGACAGGAATATCCACAACAGGTACGCCGTCGGGTTTTCCAACAGCAGGCGCGGCAAATTCCACGACATCACGTTTTTGTTCATTCTTACCGCTCTCCTCGGCAGTTGAATATTTAGAAGCATTTGGATGCGGTGGAGTGACGCCACGCGCCACCACTTTCGAGGGTTTCAACACAACGTAATTGTTGGACTTAAACCCGCTCCCAACCTGAATTTGGTCCTTAATCAACACCCCCGCCCGCATCAAATCATCCACAGCCTTTTGCGCCGTGGGTTTAGTAATGCCATTTTCCCACGCGATTATTTCCATATTGGGATGGATTGGCTCAGGGTAGTTTCTGCGGTCTTTGTTCGTCTGGAAGGTGTAGAGGTATGCATAGACTACTTTCATATTCGCGCTGAACGGGATTTTGGTTCCATCGTCGGCAATCAAGACTTTCAGGCGCTTAACCTCGGTGTAATTGCGATCAAAAGTGCCGTCCTGTTCGTCTGGCTGATTAGTTTCTACTGTCTCGGTTGTCATTGTATCCTCGCTGGTTATCTGTTTTGCACTTTTCAATTATTTTTGCTGCCGTTTGCAGCAATTCGCTGCATAATTTTGCCATTGGCATGTCTCGGCGGTTGGCCTCTTTCAGCAATGTGCGGTACGTTTCATCCGGAAATGAAATATTCATAATCATCTCTCCTGTCTGTCAGATATGGGAATACGCCCCTGTAATCGTGGATTAACGATCAGGGTTCTGGCTGGCCTTGTGCCTGCATTTATTCGTATGGTTTGCCGGGTTTTTCGGCTATCTGGTCTGTTCGGCGACGTGCCGAATTGGTATTAGTGGCGGGTAGTTGTAGCGGTTGGAAAATCACCGATTACGCTATAACCGTACTTTTCGAGTTGTTCCGCACCATCAGTAGCGACCAACAACATTATGATCTGCTCATGAGTAAGGTCGAGACCCAGCTTTTCAAGATACATCTGGCGATAGCCCTTCAGCACGGGGGCTAAAATCGCTGTCAGTGTTTCCCCTGCGGCGTATTTCTGGGAAAACGGACGGAGAAGATCCTTGAAGGCTTTACAATCACGCGCCTTTTTACGCTCCTCACCAATTAATCGAAGTGCCTCGCGCGTCTCCGGATAAATCCTGTCGGCCTGCCTTGCGCCGCCGGGTACACGATTACGAAAAGCGTGGAGATTTTGAATAGATGTTACGCCGTTTAATACGGCCCATGCGATAGATTGTGCATCCTGTGTATAATCAAATTTGGCAGGTTTTCCCATTTGTTCTCCTTCTGTAGTTAAAATCAGTTCATTGCATTGAGTCACCTCAATCGATAATGTATATTTTATACCAAATGAGAATAATTGTCAATCTCATTTATCATTTTAAAGGCGCAATTGTGGCAGTGTTATATATCAACACCCAGCCACCTTACACGTAAAGATTCCACCTGTCAATCACTTTGTCATAAGACGCCTTCAGAGGCTCCAGATTCAACGCTGCAAGCGAAGCGGTACAAAGTCACCAGCAACATGAGAGAGACGCTCTGAACGCGACAGGGAGCGTTACAGGGCCGCCGTGCATCATAGCATCGCCACCGAATCACAGGGCCGTTATAACCTTCTGAGATTGAGGGGGGAGCGCCGCCCCTCCAAGGGGGGGAGTTACGTCGCGTTTAAAGCTCCTGGCTTCATCGAAGCCGTTCACATTGACTGACGCGCTTACGCTTGTCTTCCACACATATGCTGGCGTAGCCTGTCGGGTTACCCGAGTCACAGAGCGTAAGCGATGGGCTAACGAGGGTTAGGAGGTCACGAGATGGCGGATCTGTTCACGTCATCGAAGAGAGCTTCTTACCAACAGATATCTGAAGTGGCTTAGCCATTCAGAGCGGAGCGATAAGACATCACTCCTTAACACCCCCAACAAAATAGACGCATGTCATTTCTGCTTTTAACCTTAATGTTTTTACTGATATAGGTAGTGATCTAGAGATGATCTAGTAGTGATATAGTACGGTTAAGATTCTTTACTAATGGTTAGTTAAAGGACTTTACTAATGGTTAGTTAAAGGACTTTACTAATAGCCTCTGTTGGTTAAGCGCCTTTACTAATGGCTCTCTGGGTTCAAAGTGAATCAACCCCGGCCTACCAGGGAAAGAAATCTCTGGCGATCAGTTCGAGATATCTCTCGTTAGTTCAAGGATGCAAATTCAATTCTCCGCGCTGACCAAAGATTCGCAACCCCATACTGCTTTTCTTTGAAAATTTGGTTGATAATCTTAAGAGTTGGCTCTTATATAACCAATTAAAAATAAATAACCATTAATTACCTGTTAATTGAAGTTAATAACTCTAATTCGCTTTCTTTTCGCACAGCCCGAGCGGTGGGATGCTGAGCTGTTACAGCGTGATGTACACAACGCATCCAGCACAGACGCGGCTTCGTTAAATCTGTCAACCAGTCGGGTGTTAAACCAGTTTACCGATCCGCCCTTCCATACCGAAAAAATAAATTTTCTTCTCAAAACAATGAAAAACTGTCCATTTCTAGGCCTGTGGGAGCCTCTCAGCGGGGCGCTGTGCTATGGGTAGGTCAGTTTACAATTGTGTGGAGATGACGCGCTGTAGCGCTTCTGGTGGAGAATACGGGACTATTGAGTAGGATGTTTACAATTGTTGTGTGAAAGGTAACGAAACGGCGATCGCCGGACCGAGGGAATATCGCCAGGCACGGGCCTAATATTGGTGGGATGGTCAGCATTCCAGAGGATGCGTCAAGCAGTGCGTGGAGTTATATCACACTTTATCAGAATGTGACCTAAAGTAGCGAGCCAAACACTAACAAATTGAAAATAAAGGAATTATACAACCTCACATTCTCCCCCTTTCAGACTCGGCCTGCTTATGCACTTCGAAACAGCATAAAAATCCACATTTCATGCACGAAAAGTGAATGTTTATACACCCCGTGCCGCTGGTTGTGGTGTTGTCGCTGTCAGCGTCACTATGATATTTCCGCAAGATTCGTGTGGATTATTGAGGGGTCGGAACGACGGTCCAGCAGATCTCTGAGTGAGAATGGTGTTTTAGTCACATGGCACACCATCAGGATCACCGCATCTTCAGGAGTTCGTATTAACAATACCCCGATATTTCAGGACCGGATACCACACGACCAGGGGCCTACTAGTGATCCTTCCACGGGGCGGGGTTGGTTTAATTTCATTTTGTGACGTAAAAACCCCTTGATAATGATCGAGTTATGATCAATTATTAATTCATAATTTGATTAAAGGGAGATAATGAAATGGCGAGAACGAACGCACCAACACCCGAAGAGGCACGACAGATCGAGACAGTCTTACGCCGTCGCAATGTTACCTTTGCTGACGCCTGGGCGCTAAATCTCAATCTGGCTCTTCGCATCAGTGATCTGTTGGCGCTCACCTTCGAAGATGTCGCCGGGAACGTGGTTACCATAAAGGAGAAGAAAACAGGCAAGCTGAAGGTGTTCCCGATCAACAACCGGGCGCGGGAAATTATCAGCCGTCGTCGTGCTGCATACCCGGAAGATGTTTTCCTGTTCCAGTCGAAGTCTAACCGTGTGAAGAATCAGCCACCCAGGGCCATCACGCGAGAATCAGCCAGCCGTGCATTCAGTGAAGCGGGGGAAATGGTCACAGAGAAGAACATCAGCAGTCACAGCGCCCGTAAGTGTCGGGGCCGTGCATTGTGGGAGGCAGGCACACCAATCGAGACGATCAGCAAAATGCTAAACCACAGCAGCCCGGCAGTCACAATGACGTACCTTGATATTACTCAGGATGAGGTTAACCAGACCTACCACGAGCTGAACATTTAAGGAGAGCGGGAAATGAAGAAGCTTTTAATATGTGCGCTGGCACTTCTGCCGCTGGTGACTCGCTCACAATCCTGCCCGTACTCTCGCACGTTCTCAACCTCAGACAACGAAAAGTGACCTGCCAATGATTGGCGAGTCGAATGACTCGCCGTTTTATTCTATAATAATCCTACCATTTGTTGAATTGAACTTAATAGCTCCTGCTGCGTATAACGATTAGACTGCATAGTAACATTCTCTGGATGATGTATATGATTACGGATAAAAGTTTGTAATGTTGTATTTGTAGGAGCTTGCGCTACATTTCTAATTTCTTTTGTCCATACTTTACTAAGGACGATGCCTTGTGAGCTTAACCATTGCTCCATTGCTCTTTCATTAGGGCAGGAGTTTCTTTCCTGCAAATAACCATATAATTCATTATGCAATTCAACGGTTGCTAAATTGTATGCTTTGAAATTAATCTCGCCCCACGATGGAGACCAAGGGAACCAAGGAGACGTATCAGCCCTCTCCACAACATTCTTATTATTCTCTTTTTTGAAAACAAACAAGCCGACATTTTTAAGATAAGGGGAGGATAAAAGGAAAGGCGAATGCGTTGTAACAAAGACCTGTCTACTTTTGGATATAATCATTAAAGCTTCTAAAAGCTTTTGCTGCCCTGAAGGATGAAGACATATTTCAGGTTCGTCAATGAAAAGATAAAATGGTTTACTAATCCCCGCACCATGCGCATTACACGTTATCTCAGCGTACACCTGAAGTAATGATAGGGCTAGTGCCCTTTGCATACCATGCCCCTTTTCTCCCATTGGGACATTCACCCCATCATCAATCATGATGGAAATAGTTTTGAAGAAATTCTCTACCTGCAACTCTTCAAAAATGAAAGAAATATCTGCCATACCAAATTGAGATGAGAAAACCTCTCTAACTTGATTTTCGACTAATGATATTTTCTGTCTCAACTCTGATTTAGGGTGATTGAATACGCGATGGTATTGCTCAGAAAACGCTCTATACTCATCCGTTTCAATATGGCCTAAAGCAATTTCTTTTAGAAGCGAACCACATATAGTTGTAGAGCCAAACTTTGCTTCATTGCTTGGGTTTGTATCAGCCCAAATGAAGTTATTATCATAAAACTTCTTAAATGGGGCATCTATACCACTTGGGTTAACAAATTCATTTCCGTTCCAAAATAATATTTTCTTCTCCCCTACTTCACTACACCTCTTCACTCTGAAATAATTAACACCCTCGTCCTCAAAAACATGCGAGGTGAATGCTGCAACTTTATTAGCTTGTACATGAGCGGCAATTACTTCTGATAAGTTTCCAGTGAAGGTTAGCTCGGCTGAAAGCTTCTCAGCAATATTAGCCGAATCTGATTTGCATATAAGATCCTCAATGTTCTTTTTGGTTCCATCCTTTATAAAATCTATAATTTCAAATACAGTGGATTTTCCGGCGTTGTTTTCACCCACAAATATATTAAGTCCACTACCTTCCGTTTCTCCATCAGGGATATTGAATTCCAACTCATTATCTTCCCCGTGATACCCTTTAAAATTTTCTATCTTCAGTTTTTTAATAAACATCATTAATCCTTTATGCTAGCTGTGTATAGAAAAATAACCTTACGTAGAACACCTTATTTTTACATTATTTATATCACTGAAAATTCAGTAAAACTATGACATTACCCAAATTATTAGCCATTCCAACACAATCCATCAATGACGTAACACACAGTTTTCAGAGGAAAAATGTGTAAGTATCTTCTAGTGATCCCTGCCCCGCTTTTCTCATGCCCTACAACCTGCTGCAAGTGCGCTAAGTTGCCAACCCAGCCAGCTAAACAGGTTGAAATCATGGTATGTCGGAAGCTATGCACCAATCGCCGCTGCCCATAGTCATCAAGATAAGGAATGCCAAGCTGATCTCGCACATCTGCTAAAACTTTGCCGATCTTCGGCATGTTCTTACCCGACACAGGCGAGAAGATTTTCTCTTTCCATTGACGGTTTACAAAATCAAGGAATCCCCATTCGATCAGTTTGGGATGTATTACAACCTGTCTAGTCGCGTTCTCAGTTTTCCCCTGCCCTCCTTCCGCGATAAGGAGATAGTGCCGCTGACTATCCTCATCATATTTGATATGAGATTTTTCCAGCTTTGCGATCTCGCCTCTTCTGGCTCCCGTGTACGCTAATAAAAGAGTGATCCACTTCTGCCAACCGTCAGGCTGCCTGAGCGCCCACCCCACAAACTTTCTCATTTCTGCTGCACTGTATGCTCCAAACCTTGCTTTTGACGGTGCGGCAACCACTCCATCAGTCGGAGACTTCTCCAGAATATCTTTATTGTCAGTCAGAAAGGTTTTAAACAGCGATTTATAAATCTTCAAATGCTTGTGGATAGACTCAGCGCCAACCAAATCTTCGGGCGGGACATCATCACACTCGATTAATTGCTGAACAGTCATCGAGCGGTAAGGCTGAACAACACGCTTAGGCAAGTTTTCAATAACCTCCATCACCTGCTTAATGTCCTGTTTGGTGATCGTAGTTACGTCTGTGGATGCACCCAAGACAATCATCAGCACTTCCATAAAGCGTTCATTGGCCTGTGAGATTGCCTTCGTCCAGTTCTGAGCCTTCTCCTTTTTGTACATGTTCCAGGCGCCAGCCAGCGTTAGTACTTCCTTTGGTTGTGCTTCTATTTGTTCTTCCTCATCTCCCGAAGGAGTGACAATCTCGCGGTATTCCTGAGCAACTATCGGCTGAATATTGCACTGCTCATCATTTAGAAATTGGTGCGCCAGCCATTGTTCATTCTGCTGCTTCAGGCTATTGCCATATTCAGAAAGACGCTTACCGAAGTGATCCGGTTGGATGGTTCCACGTTGAACCAGAGGAATTACAGGAGAAACAAAAGACATGAGCAACTGCGCCTGGGTGTGGCTGTCAGTCTCCAGCGACTTGCGAAAATATTTATTACCGGGCAGGCGGAAACGAACGTAATAAATCCCGTTGCGTGTGATGGTGTGACGTATGGTTCTGTGGCCCATTCTGAAAGCCTCATTGAGTAATGAACTATCAAAACAGGACGTTAAAGTTAGAGATTTCTTTTGATTTTCAATCGATAACAGCCAGACTACGCTGGCATTATCCAGATCAGGTGGTACGGGTATTTCTCAGCCTTCACAAAGAAGGGCACCCCGAGTCATTTGGTACAAAATGGCGACTAACGTTCCGTTAATCTTTAATCAGGATAGTAATGCCAGCGATAAGTCTTGTAAACGGTAAAAGCGGTATGTCTCCCGGCGATATGTCCCTTAATCGTACAACCATTCACCTGCTTTTGCGGACTCAACCAACATTTGTACTGTTAGCGGTTTAAGCGGCTTCTCTGGAGGCATGGAACCTAAAAACTCAGGTTCAAAGTAATAGATAATTTCGAAGCCATTCATTTTTACATTCCATTGTTTGAAATAGTAATCTAAAGTATCTTCTGCATCTTCCCAGATGATATTAAGCCCCCCCTTTGTTAATTCAGTATCTAACGTGACTTCTGGACGTTCGCCAAAAAAACAGTATCTCTTATGGCTATGATGAGTATATATATAATCAATAATTTCTTGTTCAATGCTCATTAGAAATATGTCCATGCAACTTTATGTTCTGGTTTAACCATCTTATTAAAAGTTTCACCAGTATCAATTAATATTGCTCTCGCATAATAAAATGCCATTGCCCACCCTATCCATGGTATGTAGCGGCCTATAACCGCGCCTGGCTTGTTAGTTTTCGACCAATGAAAGTCTTTCAGACTTTTACCCATAGGAGTGATTAACGAGATACCAACCGGCAAACGTACATTACTGAGTAGCTTACGAGACATTATTGAAGCAATACTCGTTCCTTTAATTGCTGTACCTGGTTTTGTTCGCGTCGGTATCCAGGGTTGTCCGGTTAAGATAGCAGTTGCGGCTGTTGCCTCAATTTCAAGATGCTGACTCATCGCGTCGATGAGAATCAACAGGAATAACTCCTCTGGTTTCAGATTCCAGTATCCTTTATAGAAGTACCCACTAATTTGTTCAACAGTATCCACTTCATAATCCCTTATGATCCTTGTAGAAAGCGCCATCATAATGGCTGATTTGCATACCGTCATTACGCGTCGTTGTATCATCCTTGTACGTTTGCCACAGAGACGCCACTTTTTCCTGCGCCATGTAAGCGATTACACAAAATTTTAGCTATCCGTGCGGCGGTTGATTTAGATCACAATTCACTTAATAACCATAAGACATAGTTACTACGCGTTACTAACTAAGCGAACACAGTAACCGCAGTAGTCGCCGCTGCCGTTAGTTTGCATAACATGTTAAAAATAATTTCGACACTAAGGTCGTTAATGATGAAAGTGAAACACGTTTCTATGCTGCTGCTGGCACTCAGCGCAGCCATCGCGATTGGTTGCAGTTCACCAGCGCAGCGTATGGCCGAGTGCGAAGCACAGGGGAGCAGTAAAGATGCCTGTTATATTGCGGAACAAAACAAACAGGCTACGGTGAACGCCGCAGCGGAGAAACAGGCGCTGGAAAATGCACAGGCTTTATATCCCGTGCAGAAAGCGCAATCCAGCAAAAAAGTGAAGATCTTCAATGGTATGAAGCTGGTCACAAACTCAATCGGGCTGAGCGTTGATGGCAAACCCGCGGCCTTAGACGAAAGCAATGCTGACGCGAAAACCTATTCTCAGGGTTTATACGTTTTTATTGTCTACCAATCTGGAAAAATTGCCGTCATGCAGGACGGTAAATTTTTAGGCTACGCCAAATAGCGCCGCTTCCTTGTTAATTTAAAAGCGGCCTAAAGGCCGCTTTTTCCCCTTCTCCGCCGTAGCCGACACGTCAAACGCCGCGCTAAATAAGCGACATTAATCCCATTGGATAAATCTCATTTTACCTACGAGAGAGTAGTTTTTTAATTAATGTATTTTTTTTGTAATCACAAACTTGCTCAATGTAAACAATTGGTTATAGTTCAAGAAAGCGTTACAAGTTGTAACACCACGTCAGATCGGAATTAACGAGTGAATCGCCATTAAGGTAAGAGGATTCCAATGAAATTGACCCCCATAGTAAAAGGATTGGCCATTGCTGGCTTGCTGTCATCGATCAGCTTGTCAGCATGGGCGGAAGTCGCCGCAAAAGAAGCGACCGCTGCCACTAAACAAGCCAACGACGCTCTCTATAACCAACTCCCCTTCTCAGATAACACCGATTTCACCAACGCCCATAAAGGGTTTATTGCCGCCCTGCCCACCGAGATCATTAAAGGAGAACAAGGTAACGTAGTATGGGATCCGCAACAGTACTCTTTTATCAAAGAAGGTGAAAAAGCCCCGGATACCGTCAACCCGAGCCTGTGGCGGCAGTCGCAGCTGATTAACATCAGCGGCCTGTTTGAGGTGACCGACGGCGTCTACCAGATCCGCAATCTGGATCTTTCCAACATGACCATCATCGAAGGTAAAGAAGGCATTACCGTCGTGGATCCGCTGGTGTCGGCAGAAACCGCCAAAGTGGGCATGGATCTGTATTACAAAAACCGCGGTAAGAAACCGGTCGTCGCCGTTATCTATACCCACAGCCACGTTGACCACTACGGCGGGGTGCGCGGCGTAGTAGATGAAGCGGATGTGAAATCCGGGAAAGTGAAAATTTACGCGCCGTCCGGCTTTATGGAAGCGGCGGTGGCTGAAAACATCATGGCCGGTAACGTCATGAGCCGCCGCGCCAGCTACATGTACGGCAACCTGCTGAAACCATCGGCCACCGGACAGGTCGGCGCCGGTCTGGGCACCACCACCTCGGCGGGTACCGTTACCCTGATTGCCCCAACTAATATCATTGAAAAAGACGGTCAGAAAGAAGTTATTGACGGTCTGACCTATGACTTTATGCTGGCGCCAGGTTCAGAAGCTCCATCGGAAATGCTGTGGTTCATCGAAGAGAAAAAACTGATTGAATCCGCGGAAGACGTAACACACACCCTGCACAACACCTATTCGCTGCGCGGCGCGAAAATCCGCGAACCGCTGCCGTGGTCGAAGTACATCAACGAAGCGATTGTACGCTGGGGCGACAAGGCCGAGATTATTATGGCTCAGCACCACTGGCCGACCTGGGGCAACGAAAACGTGGTCAACCTACTTAAGAGCCAGCGTGACCTGTACCGTTACATTAACGATCAGACCCTGCGTATGGCTAACGAAGGGCTGACTCGCGATGAAATTGCCGCCAAATTCAAACTGCCGGATAGCCTTGCCAACACCTGGGCCAACCGCGGTTACTACGGCTCTGTTAGCCACGACGTGAAGGCCACCTACGTGCTGTATCTCGGCTGGTTCGACGGCAACCCGGCGACCCTCGACGAACTGCCGCCGGAAGAAGCGGCGAAGAAATTCGTCGATTACATGGGCGGCGCCGATGCCATCATGAAGAAAGCGAAAGAGGATTACGACCAGGGTAACTATCGTTGGGTAGCTCAGGTGGTCAGTAAAATCGTCTTCGCCGATCCGAAAAACCAGGATGCGCGTAATCTGGAAGCAGATGCCCTTGAACAGTTAGGCTATCAGGCGGAATCCGGCCCGTGGCGTAACTTCTACCTCACCGGCGCGCAGGAGTTGCGTAACGGCGTGGTGAAAGGACCAACTCCGAACACCGCCAGCCCGGATACCGTGCGCGCAATGACACCAGAAATGTTCTTCGACTATCTGGCGGTGCACATCAACGGCGAGAAAGCGGGTAACGCGAAATCGGTCTTTAATATCGATCTCGGCAGCGACGGCGGCAAGTATAAGCTGGAGCTGGAAAACGGCGTACTAAACCATACCGCTAATGCGGAAGCGAAAGATGCCGATACCACTATCGCCCTCAACCGCGCCACCCTGAATAAGATCATCCTCAAAGAGGAGACGCTGAAGCAGGCCGTTGATAACGGCGATGCGAAAATCACCGGTAACGCCGATAAGCTCAATGAAATGCTGGGCTATATGGACAAGTTCGAATTCTGGTTCGACATCGTTACGCCATAATGTCCTGCTCCCGCGGCGCCCGGTCGCGGGAGTTTTCCCTTTCTGCTAGTAGGCTTCCGGCAATGGTCGGTCGATAGAAACCAGTTTGCCGCGCTTCATCGTGATATAGCCCCCGGCTTTCAGATCCGCCAGCACCCGAAAAACATGCGTGCGCGACAGATTAGTGCGCTTAATAATAAACAGCGCCAGGCCTTCGTTTTCCCCCTGATGGGTACTCTGGCGATAAAGATAACGAAACAGCATCGGCCTGATGGTCTGATAGCTGGTCATCTGCCGGCGTTCGTTATGAAGATCGATAGTAAAAATCGACATATAGGTCAGAATGATCGCCAGCTCCTGCACGCGTTCAGGGCCGCCGTGTAAAAAGATTTGGTCAAAGACATCATAAGTGACTTTAACCAGCTTCACCGCCGCGCTGCTGATATATTCAAACTTCGCCAGCGGGCAGTACCTTTCCATAAGCCCTATCGGCATATACTCAATGGAATTACCAATATGAAGGCCATTATCCGGCATTAATATTGACAGCGAACCTTCAGTGCAAAAATAAATATATCCTGGCTGAATTGCTAATTTTTTATTAGCCGCAACCGTCAGGGCTTCCCCTTGCGCAATTATTTGCGGAAAAAAGGCATCAATGTTGAGTTGCTGATAATAGCTATGGATATCCTGAAAATTCACGCTCTGCCCCTTGCTGCGCCGTCTGCTGTGGTATCGAGTATAGCAGCGAAGTGATAGCAGATTCGAGGGTGATTATTTCTTTGATAATGACCAGTCCCATATGGGACTATCAACGCAAAGTATTCGCTTTAAAATGGCCAGTAATTAGTCCGCATTTGAATTATCCGCTGATATTAAACATTGATAGCGGAACAAATAATCTAAGAGGCCATGCAATGAAATTAAATCAGATCGCTAAACATCTGGCTCTGGCCGGTGTTTTAACTTCGCTGTCGCTTTCCGCCTTCGCTGCCGCCCAGCAGCAGGACGCCACCCCGGCAACTCAGCAGGCAAATAACGCGCTGTACAACAAACTGCCGTTTGCCGATAAAACTGATTTCGATAACGCGCATAAAGGTTTTATCGCCGCGCTGCCGCAGACCATGATTAAAGGCGAGCAAGGCAACGTTATCTGGAACCCGGCAAAATATGACTTCGTCAAAGAAGGTGAAAAAGCCCCGGATACCGTTAACCCGAGCTTGTGGCGCCAGTCACAGCTGATTAATATCGGCGGCCTGTTTAAAGTCACCGACGGTGTTTATCAGATCCGTAATCTCGATCTCTCCAACATGACCATCATTGAAGGCAAGAAAGGGATCACCGTTATCGACCCGCTGCTGAGCGCCGAGCCGGCGAAAGAAGCGATGGATCTCTACTACGCCAACCGCGGTAAAAAGCCGGTTGTCGCCGTCCTGTTCACCCACAGCCATGTTGACCACTACGGCGGCATCCGCGGCGTGGTTGATGAAGCCGACGTGAAGGCTGGCAAAGTAAAAATCTACGCCCCGGCCGGATTCATGGAAGAAGCGGTTTCCGAGAACATTATGGCCGGTACCGCGATGAGTCGTCGCGCCAGCTATATGTACGGCAACCTGCTGAAGCCTGACGCCAAAGGCCAGGTCGGCGCTGGTCTTGGCACCACCACCTCTGCGGGTACCGTGACGCTGCTCCAGCCGACCAACTACATCACTAAAACCGGCCAGCAGGAAGTGATTGATGGCCTGACCTACGACTTCATGATGGCGCCAGGTTCCGAAGCACCGTCGGAAATGCTGTGGTATGTCAAAGAGAAGAAAATGATTGAAGCGGCAGAGGATGTTACCCATACCCTGCACAACACTTACTCGCTACGCGGCGCGAAGATCCGCGATCCGCTGGCGTGGTCAAAATATATTAACGCCGCGATCGACCGCTGGGGCAACGATGCTGAAGTCATTATCGCTCAGCACCACTGGCCAACCTGGGGTAATGACAACATTATCAAGCTGATGAAAGGTCAGCGCGACATGTATCGCTACATCAACGACCAGACCCTGCGTATGGCCAACGAAGGCCTGACCCGCGATGAAATCGCCGCTAACTTCAAGCTACCGGAATCGCTGGAAAAACAGTGGTCGAGCCGCGGTTATTACGGCTCCGTCAGCCACGATGTGAAAGCGACGTACGTTTACTACCTCGGCTGGTTCGATGGCAACCCGGCGACCCTCGACGAGCTGCCGCCGCAACAGGCTGCGAAGAAGTTCGTTGAATACATGGGCGGCGCCGATGCCATCATGCAGAAAGCCAAAGCCGACTATCAGCAGGGGAACTACCGCTGGGTGGCGCAGGTGACCAGTAAAATCGTCTTCGCCGACCCGCAGAATGCCGATGCGCGTAACCTCGAAGCGGATGCCCTGGAGCAGTTAGGCTACCAGGCGGAAGCCGGTACCTGGCGCAACTTCTACCTGACCGGCGCGCAGGAACTGCGTAACGGCGTACAGAAGCTCCCGACGCCTAACACCGCCAGCCCGGATACCGTTCGTGCAATGACTCCGGAGATGTTCTTCGACTACCTGGGCGTACATATCAACGGCCAGAAAGCCGGCGCGGCAAAAGCGGTCTTCAACATCGATCTTGGTAAAGATGGCGGTAAGTACAAGCTGGAACTGGAAAATGGCGTGCTTAACCACACCGCTAATGCGGTAGCAGACAACGCTGACGCCAGTATTACTCTGAACCGCGATACCCTGAACAAGATCATTTTGAAACAGGAAACGCTGAAGCAGGCTGAAGATAAGGGCGACGTCAAGATTAGCGGCAATGGCGCTAAGCTCGATGAAATGCTGAGCTACATGGACAAATTTGAATTCTGGTTCAACATTGTCACCCCGTAAGCGATAATCGCTGAATCTCCCTCGCGCCCTTTCTGGCCGCGGGGGATTTTTTTATCCATTCGCCTCGCATGTTCTGATTTGCGTTCCCCTCGCCGCAGGCCCAAAATGAGTTCAGGACTGTTTTATTGCGCGGAGGTATATATGACCGTTTATCACCATGCGCTGGTACTGATTAATAGCAGCCTTGATGGTGTTCCGTTGCTACAACACGCCGCCAGGATGGCGCAGGAAAACGGGATGCGGATTACCATCGCCCACATCAGCACCGACTACCGGGCGCTTAATTACGTGTCCGACAGCCTGCAGAATGATGAAGTATCGCAAGAGGTCATTCAGGCCAAAGCCCTGCTCAACGAGCTGGCGACGACCGTCGCCCTGCCGGTACAGACGCTATCGCTGGTGACGACCCGCCGTTTTGCTGATGTCGAAGAGTGCGTACAACAACGCCATATCGATTTAATTATCGCCGGACACCATAACCGGCTGCTGGGGGTGCTGTCCTCGCACTCGCTGGAGTACATCAACCATTTGACGGTGGACGTACTGATAAAACACCTGCCCTAGCGCAATGCGGACTGTAACAGAGAAAAACACTCTTCGATTAACGGTGCAAGCGCCTGCGGCCCACGCATCAGGGCCACCGTCCGCGTGAGCGCCGGCTGCTGCAGTTGCGCCACCTTTAACGCCGGATCGTGCAAATAGGTCGTATACAGCGCCGGGAGAATGGCCACCGCCAGCCGCGAACGTACCAGCCCATAAAGGGTTTCGATATAGTCTACCTGGTAACGCGTCGTTAAGGTCAAACGCTGGCTTTCCACCAGCGCCGCCACCAGCCGCTGAATATTCCCCTTTGAGAAAACGGCAATATCACGGCCTACCAACTGCTTCCACGGTAAATTTGGCTGCGCAGCGAGCGGATCGTCGCGGTGCAGTACCACCACGAACGGATCCTCGCGTAGCGGATAAACCAGTAGCTCAGCTGGTAGCGAACTGTCGATCGCGCCGATACCAAAATCAATCTCACCGCTTTGCAGCGCCCGCATTAACGCATCGTTGGTCTGGTCATGAAATTCTATGCGCAGACGCGGAAAGGCTTGCGCCAGAGTCTGCGGCAGCAGCGGAAACAGCAGCGAGCTCACCGACGGCACCAGCCCGATACGTACCGTACCATCGCCGCCCGCTTCCACGATCTGCTGCATATCAAAAAAAGAAGCCTGGGCCACGCTCAGTATCCGCTGGGCATGGGGTAAAATCGCCGCCCCCAGTTCCGTCAGAGTCACCGCCGAGGCGGTACGATTGACCAGCTTGCCGCCGATCACACTTTCAATCTGCCGTAGCGCACTGCTGAGCGCCGGTTGGCTAATCGCCAGCCGATTGGCGGTATCGGTAAAATGGCGCAACTGAGCCAGGGTCACAAAATACTGCAGTTGTTTCAGTGAGAGCGCGGGCAGACGTTGCCAGGGTTCGTTCATTGTCAGGTTCGCTACCAATGGTCATACAGAATAACCCGAGCTTATCGGGCGATAAATTTATTCATCTGGGCAAACGTTTGCTGTGCCCATAGAGTATCCGCATTATCCTTGTGGTGGAGTTGTTATGTCCAGCAATGCTGAAGTCCGTCGTCGCGCCGTGCAGGCCGCACGCGGCGAATCCCCGTTTGATCTGTTGCTCGTCGATGCGCAGATCGTCGATATGGCCACTGGCGAAATCCGCGACGCTGACGTCGGCATCGTTGGGGAAATGATTGCCAGCGTGCATCCGCGCGGCAGCCGCACCGACGCCCATGAAGTGTGCTCGCTGCAGGGAGGCTATCTGTCGCCTGGCTTGATGGACACCCACGTACACCTTGAAAGTTCGCATCTTCCGCCCGAGCGCTACGCCGAAATCGTCCTGACGCAGGGTACCACCGCGGTGTTCTGGGACCCACATGAACTGGCCAACGTGCTGGGCGTCGATGGCGTGCGCTACGCGGTTGATGCCAGCCGCCACCTGCCGCTACAGGTGATGGTGGCCGCGCCATCCAGCGTCCCCTCTACGCCAGGTCTCGAAATGTCCGGCGCTGATTTCGCCGGCGCTGAAATGGAAACTATGCTTGGCTGGCCGGAAGTACGCGGCGTAGCGGAAGTGATGGACATGCATGGCGTGCTGAACGGCAGCGAACGGATGCAGGAGATTGTCCAGGCCGGGCTTAACAGCGGCAAACTGATTGAGGGCCATGCCCGTGGGCTCAGCGGCGCCGATTTACAGGCGTATCTCGCCGCCGGCGTCACCTCCGATCACGAACTGACTTCAGCGGCCGATGCGCTGGAAAAACTGCGCGCCGGGCTGACTATCGAAATTCGCGGCTCGCACCCCTATCTACTGCCCGATATCGTTGCGGCGTTAAAAACGCTGCCGCATCTCTCCTCGCAAATCACCGTCTGCACCGATGACGTACCGCCGGATATGCTGCTGGAGAAAGGCGGCATTATCGCCCTGCTCAACCTGCTGATTGCACACGGTTTGCCAACGGTCGATGTGCTGCGTTTCGCCACCCTGAATGCGGCTATTCGCCTGCAGCGTAACGATCTTGGGCTGATTGCCGCAGGACGGCGCGCGGATCTGGTGGTGTTTGATTCGTTGGAGAAACTCGAGGCTCAGGAGGTCTATGTCGGCGGCAAACTTATCGCTCGTAACGGTCACCTGCTAACCCCCCTTGCCGCCGCGCCCGGCGTGACGCCACCGCGTGATACCTTGCAGTTAGCCCCCCTCGATGCAGAAGATTTTGTTCTACGAATTAAGGGCATTCGCCATGGCGTCGCCCGCCTGCGCCACATCAGCGGCGCGCGCTTCACGAAATGGGGTGAAGTAGAAGTACAGATCCGCGACGGCGAAGTACAACTGCCCGCGGGCTTTAGCCTGATTTGGGTGAAGCACCGCCATGGCCGCCATCAGGCAACGCCGCAAATCGCCCTGCTCGAAGGCTGGGGCGAGCTGCGTGGCGCCATTGCCACCAGCTACTCGCATGACTCACATAACCTGGTGGTGCTCGGGCGCGATGCGAATGATATGGCGCTGGCGGCAAATCAGCTGATCGTTTCCGGCGGCGGAATGGCGCTGGCGCAACAGGGCGAGATCCTGGCCCATGTGGCGATGCCGATTGCCGGCATGCTCTCCGATCTTCCCGCCGCCGAGCTGGCGCGGCAGTTCCGCGAGCTGCGAGATTTAAGCAGTAAAGTCGCCGACTGGGAGCCGCCATACCGGGTATTTAAGGCGATTGAAGGCACCTGCCTCGCCTGTAATGCCGGGCCGCATCTAACCGATTTGGGTCTCACCGACGGCGGCAGTCGCCAGATAGTTGACCCGTTGATAGCCTGCCGGGAGACTCCGGCGCCAACTCATCACAACAATAATCCTCAGGGAGCCTGAGCATGGCCGATAACACACTTCATACTTCTGCCCGTAGCCACTGGCTGGAGCGCCGCTTTGCGCTGCACTCACGGGGCGGTTCGCTACGCACCGAATGCCTGGCCGGGATCACCGGCTTTCTCGCCGCCGCCTATTTACTGGTGGTTATTCCAGGACTGCTGGCGATTGGCGGAATGGATAAAGGCGCCGCCACCACCGGCACCATCCTGGTCTTTGTCGCCGGTTCGTTATTAATGGCGTTTTATGCCAACCTACCGTTTATCGTCGGTCCGGGCATTGGCGGCTCGGTACTGGTGGGGGTGACGCTGGCGGGCAGCGAAGGTATTGGCTGGCAGATTGGCCTCGGGATTGCCTGCTGGTCGGGGATCCTCTTCTTCCTGTTGACCCAATTCGGCCTGCGCGAAGTGGTCACCCGCTCGGTACCGCAATCAATTAAGCTGGGGCTGACGGCCTCGATCGGGTTATTCGTTGCGGTGCTCGGCTTTCGCAATGCCGGGCTGGTGCTGGCGAATGCCAAAACCAACGCCCTGATGCTCGGTGATTTTCTTGCCCCCGGCGCGCTGGTGGCGCTGTGCGGCCTGTTTCTGGCAATAGCGCTACAGGCGCGTAAAGTGCCAGGCGCGATATTATGGGCTATTCTTTTCGCCACCCTGGTGGGTATTCCATTCGGCGTGACAAAGCTACCGGACAGCTTTATTGATGTTCCTCACTCGCTGGCTCCGGTGTTCGGGCAAATCGATCTGTTGGGGGCATTAAATATCGCCTTCCTGCCGTTCCTGTTCGTCTTTTTCGCGTCCGAGTTTTTCTCGACCATGGGTACGACGCTGGCGGTCGGCGGCGAGGCGGGCTTACTGGATGAAGAAGGCAACATGCCGCAGATTAATCGCCCGTTTATGGTCGATTCGATTGCCGCCGCGCTGGGCCCGTGGGTCGGTATTCCGGCGGCCACGGCGCTGATTGAATCATCCGCGGCGGCGGAAGCCGGCGGCAAGACCGGCCTCACCGCGCTCTCGGCGGCGGTGATGTTCCTGCTGATGTTGCTGTTTACGCCGGTGGCGCTCATGATCCCTAAAGAGGCCACCGCGCCGGCGTTAATTTTGATAGGCCTGAACATGTTTAGCGGCCTGCGCAAAGTCGATCTGGGGAACTTTACCGACGGACTGCCGGTGTTAATGATGGTGATGATTACGCTAATCGCCAACAGCTTCGGCACCGGTATTGCCGGCGGGCTGCTGTTTTACATTGTCATTAAAGCAATCGCCGGCAAGTGGCGTGAAATTCCGATTGGCCTGTGGGTGCTGGCGATCCCGCTAATCTATTACTTCGCGACCTTAGTTAAGCACTAAGCGCTTCACAATGTGATTTCACCTCTTGATATAACAAACGCACCGCGGCAGAGAGCTGTTTGCGGTGCGGACAAATCATGTTCAGCGGCGTTAAATCGCCCTGAAAGTCCGGCAGCAACCGCACCAGACGCCCTTCCCGCAGGTCGTCGCTGACATCAAGAAACGATTTATAAGCGATCCCCTCCCCGGCTACCGCCAGCCGACGGATCACCTCCGCATCATCGCTCATAATCGCGCCGTTCATCTCCACGGTATGCACTTCATTACCTGAAATCAGCGGCCAGCGGTCAAAAGGGCGGCCGCGTAATACGTACAACAGCGCGCTGTGCCGGGATAACTCCTCCAGACTACTGATTTGACCGTGGCGGGCAACCCACTGCGGTGAAGCTACCAACACCCGACGGTTTTCCGGCGCGACGGGCAGCGAGATAAACGAAGCGTCTTCGTGGTAGCCGTAGCGAAAAGCGACATCCACCGGATCTTTAAACACGTCGGTCAGATGATCGGAAAAGTGCAGCCGCAGGCGCAGCGCCGGGTGACGTTCGCGAAAAGCGCAAAACACCTTGAGCAGCAGGTTACGTCCAAGATCGGATGGCACGGCGATTTGCAGCGTGCCGCGGACTTCATCCCCCGGCGCCTGAATTTTCTGTAACCCGGCCTGTAGGGTATCAAGCATCTGGGTGGCGTAGGGCAGCCAGGTTTCGCCCTCCGGGGTCAGGCGCAGGCTACGGGTCGAACGAGCAAAAAGGCGAATGTTGAGCGTCGTCTCCAGGCGTTTTATCGCCGCGCTGACCTGCGCTGGCTGCTGCCCCGCTTCTCGTGCCGCCTCGCTAAAACTGCCTAACGCCGCCGCGCGGACAAATAAGGTCAGATCTTCCAGCCTGAACATGCCAAGTCTCCCCTGCTTCAGAATGCTCCCAAAATAGCGATTTACCGCCTAACAACGCAAGCGGGACAAGACTTCAGCCGTGTTTTGCTTACACTTTTTAAAAAACCAGTGCTTGCCATTTCAGCAGCGCTTCAGGAATGATACGAGGCTGCTATTTTGAGTCCAGGTAATATTGAGGAAAATATGCGTAAAACAAAAATGATGCTTCTGGGCGTACTTCTTGCCAGCGCCAGCGCAAGCTGGGCGGCGCCGGCCTCCGGGATTGAACAGTATGCGATGAAAGAATTCACCGCTGATTTTACCCAATTTCATATTGGCGATACCGTGCCGGCGATGTACCTCACTCCAGAGTACAACATCAAACAGTGGCAATTGCGTAACCTGCCCGCGCCGGATGCCGGCAGTCACTGGACCTATATGGGCGGCAACTACGTTCTGATCACCGACACCGAAGGCAAGATCCTGAAAGTGTATGACGGCGAGATCTTCTATCATCGCTAAGTCCTCGACGCAGGCGCAATTGCGCATTCGCCCCGGTCGCGCCAGCGACTACCCTCGCCTGCGTCAGCTGTTTCTTGACGCGCGTCTTGCCTCATGGACATGGCTTAACGGCGATCAATGGCGGCTGGAAGATTTTGATGCCGTGGTGCAAGACGAACAGCTATGGGTCGCCGAATGCGGCGATGTGCTGACAGGATTCGCCTCGGTGTGGGTTATCGACAACTTCCTGCATAACCTGTTTGTGGATCCGCAGTGGCAGGGAAAAGGCGTCGGTAGCCTGCTGCTGGAACAGGTTCAGCGCTCATTCAAGCGCAGTGGTACGCTGAAGTGTCTGTCGCGAAATGAAAACGCCCTGCGCTTCTACCAGCATCACGGCTGGAAACTCGAAGCCCAGGGCGCGTCTCCTGACGGAGATTATTGGCTGATGCGTTACACCCAGCCTTAAACGGCGCGGAAGGCGATCTCGCTCGGGATAACCTCGCCCTGCCAGTACATCTGCGCCGCCACGCGTCCCGCCAGCTGGCGATAGATATCGGTAAACTCGCTTTCCGGACGCGCAATAACCGTCGGCGTACCTTTATCCAGATCTTCACGCAGCGTGATATGCAATGGCAACTGGCCTAGCAACTGAGTGTGGTACTTCGCCGCCAGCTTCTCGGCGCCGCCGGTGCCAAAGATAGGTTCGTGGTGGCCACAGTTGCTGCAGATATGCATGCTCATGTTTTCCACGATGCCTACGACCGGCACTTCTACTTTCTCAAACATCACGATGCCTTTTTTGGCGTCGATCAGCGCGATGTCCTGCGGCGTCGTCACCACCACCGCGCCGGTTACCGGAATGTTCTGCGCCAGGGTCAGCTGGATGTCGCCCGTTCCCGGCGGCATATCCAGCACCAGGTAATCCAGATCCGGCCACAGCGTCTCCTGCAGCATCTGCATCAGCGCCTTGCTGGCCATCGGGCCGCGCCACACCATGGCGTTGTCATCGGTCACCAGATATCCGATGGAGTTCGTCGCCAGGCCATACTTCATAATCGGCGCCATATGAGTGCCGTCCGGCGATGTCGGGCGGCTGTCTTCCGCACCAAGCATGGTCGGAATCGACGGGCCATAGATGTCGGCATCAAGGATACCCACTTTGGCCCCTTCCGCCGCCAGCGCCAGCGCGAGGTTGACGGCGGTAGAGGATTTTCCCACCCCGCCTTTACCGGAACTGACGGCGATGATGTTTTTCACGCCATTAATACCCGGCTGGTTTTTCACCCGCTTCAGGGTGGCGATACTGTGAGAGAGCTTCCAGTCGATGGCTTTCGCGCCGGTGATACGCAGCAGCTCGGCGCTGCATTGCTCCTTCAACGCCTCAAACGCGCGGGTCCAGACGAACGGCATTTGGATCTCAATATGCACGGTATCGTCAAGCCAGGCGACATGGTGCAGCGCCTTTAGCGTGGTGAGGTTATGTTTCAGGGTTGGGTGCTGGAAATTAGCCAGAGTCCCGGCGACCATCGCGCGTAGACGTTCGGGGGATTTGGCCTGGGATTGCGAACTCATCCCGACTCCTTTG
>Ga0308166_1001333_pt1 | contig 26652 bp, 29 predicted proteins | sample PhyCR2_2_FD_202137 | JGI IMG/M metagenome (GOLD analysis project Ga0308166, IMG submission 202137) | Phyllosphere microbial communities from UC Gill Tract Community Farm, Albany, California, United States - DLSLCC.R2 | ecosystem: Host-associated > Plants > Phyllosphere > Unclassified | place... | reverse complement strand
TGCACTGATCGCATCTGTTGCATATATTCCTAGTGCGGGTGAAGGTAGCGATAAGGTACCAGGACGAGAAGATATTAATATGTTCCTGTCCGCCATGCCTGCAGATGCTATTAAGCTTCCATCTGACGCTTCCTTAAAAGCTGCTGCTGACGTTAATGGCTCTGTCAATATGGCCGTTCGTGGCCGCCTTTATTACACAGAGAATGCACTCAAAACATATCTGGTACGAACTGTTAACCCTAGTGCTGTTCGTGTATTGAATGCTTCGATTGATAAGGTTACAGGACTTTATTCAGTATCTATACCAGCAGAGAGCGGCCTACCTTCGCGAACAATCCTAGTGTCACCTGAGAAAGCTCCTGGCTATAAAGGTTTGCCGCCTCTTGTAACGCCAGCTCATAGCGATGCGGTACCAGGTAATACAGGCAACCAAAATCCTGTAAACACATCGCCGGTGATTGAAAGCTTCCCAATGGCGGATGACATGGATTTCAGGGATGCAATCCTGATTTTCCCTGCTGATTCTGGGTTGAAACCTATCTATGTCATGTTGCAAAGTGGACGTGACCTGCCAGGTAAAGTCGAAGGCGTTGGTGCAGATGTCGTGGGCAAGTGGTTAATGGCTTCTGGTAAAGAATTAGGTGTACCAGTACCAACACGGATTGCTAAAAAATTGGCTGGTAAAGAATTCCGAAGCTTTGATGCGTTTCGCGATGCTTTCTGGAAGGAGGTTGTGGCCGATTCCGAGCTGGCAGGCCAGTTTAACACTAACAACCGTCAGCGAATGAAAGAAGGATTAGCACCTCGCGTACAGGCGAAAGAAAGTGTTGGCGGCCGTCGCTCTTATGAGCTTCATCATGTCGAACTTATCTCACAAGGCGGCGAGGTGTATGATATCGATAACCTTCGCGTTCTGACACCAAAGCGTCATATCGAAATTCATTCAAAGAAATAAGGTGAAAATATGGAACTGAAGCATAAATTTGAAGACTACACGGAAGCAGAATTCACCCAACTTGTGAGTGAAATCTGCAGCGCTAAAGGCGGAGAATCTCATCAGGATAAGTTGCTGGAAAACTTCATTTCGGTAAGTGAGCACCCTGAAGGTTCTGACCTGATCTTTTACAGCGCAGATAAAGACGCAACTCCTGTCAAGATTGTCGCCGCTGTTAAAGCATGGCGCAAAGCCCACGGTAAGCGTGGCTTCAAGTCATAAATTATAAAGCCTCCTAACGGGGGCTTTTTTGTGAGCATCACAAGGCGCATTTACGAGTGCGCCTGATGATGAATCTCTCCGACAAGGGATAACGGTTAGCCACGCTGTGAAGCGTTGCAAAGCTGGGTTAGTATGACATTTCACTTCATTGAGGAAATATCATGACTAAACAAGAATTGTTTTTATGGGGTGTTCAGACAATGGTGTTGAGCAACAACGGCAATGTAATGAGGAGTGATCCTGAAGGCAAGAAAGCGCATATTTATAGCGCGACAGGAATCTACAGCATTGTGCAGGACGCCATTTATGCTAGCGAAAGAATTCCTGAGAAAATGTCAGCAGAGGATGCCATTCATGATTTCTGCTTTTACATGCTAGAAAATCTTCGGCGTGATAATAAATGCCCTCATTGGTTCACAAGAATGTAGAAATAAGCCGCCTCCGGGCGGTTTTTTTATTGCCACATGAATCGTGTCGTTTGTGTGGTAAAGATTATAGTGGCTTCACGCCAGTTTTCTTCGTTAAGAATTTTCTCTATGCAGTGTGTGGCGTAAAGGTCATCTGGTGGAGTGAAAGACATATATTCACTTTCGCTGGTTAACTTGAAGTCATGTATAGCTGCAATTGCTATGCGTCCTTCACTATCGATGTTACGGAAGCAAGAAATTCTCGCCTCATAAAATTCATCTGGCAAACCTTCTAACATGCAACCGGTGGCCCACTGCAAAAGCTGTTCATCTGAATACTCTGGCTCAGCGGTCAGCGCCGTCTGCTGCTTGCTTATGAGCCGCTTGAATGTGTTGAGAAAGGAAAACATACCACCTCCTTGGTTTTGCCAAAGTTAACATAGTATTGCCATCACCATTTGCAGTCTCATCGTAATGGCAAGATCCACACATGCGGATAAAGAGGCTCTCAATGTCCGACATCTACCGCATCACAGTAACCACTAAATCCGGTGAAACGCATGAAGGCCTGATGAACAGGTCACAGCCTTAAATCGTCAACGGCTTCATTGGTGTAGAAAAAGAAGATGGCGATGGGTATATCTAGCTCCTGATGACGTGCTTAAGATGGAGTATGTTCCGATTCATCCGGACTGACTACTACTGAGGCATCCTCAGAGTTGCTGGCTTGGCTATAACTCTCATCGAGAAGAGCGATAACATCCTCTATTTTATGATTAAAACCAGCAAACTTTATGGTTCTTTGCGTCATTTTACGTCCTTCCCCATGAGCGCCAACCTGTAAGGCAGTATCGTCTTTACGTATGCCCGCGTTACCTTGACCAGAAGCCTCATAAATTTCAGTTATCTCTACTGATTCAGCAATAAGAATTCTTCTTGCTATAGCGAGTTCCTGTTGAGCTTTCGCCTGAATGTCAACGATTGAATTCGCCGCATCAACTGTTTCTGCCTTCTCTTCCGGGGTAACTATTGAGCCGCCAGAGCTGTTTTTATAAAGGTCATAAATTGACTTAATTGCCAATTCAACGAGGGTCGGAGCAAAAAATAGGCCCATTATGTATATATCCTTTTTATAAAAATTCTTGATGACTTATCGGCTTTTTTAGAAAAAACATTAAAGGTTTAATATGGCGACCAAAACTAAAAATGGCCGTCCTTCTGATTATTTACCAGAGGTGGCTGCTGACATCTGTTCACTGCTTGCCGATGGTGAAAGCCTTCGCAAGGTTTGTGAGCGTCCGGGAATGCCTGATAAGGCGACCGTGTTTAGATGGCTGGCTAAACACGATGAGTTTCGCGACCAATACGCGAAGGCCACAGAGACCCGCGCTGATGCTATTTTCGAAGAGATGTTCGACATAGCGGATAGCGTTGCAGAAGAGGCTGCAGCGGTTGGCAAAGCACGCCTTCGCATCGACACCCGTAAGTGGGCATTAGCCCGCATGAACCCGAAGAAGTACGGCGATAAAGTCAGTCAGGAAATCGACCACAGATCATCTGATGGCACCATGGCGACCAAGCCTACAACTATCCAGTTGCTGCCTGTTGAGCCAAAATCATGAGTGACTCCGTTCAGCTCCCGATACCTGCCAAGCTTGCTCCACTGTTCACTGCAGTCGGTAAGCGTTATCGCTGCTCACATGGAGGCCGCGGTAGCGCAAAGACGCGCACGTTTGCCCTGATGACAGCCGTGAAGGCATATCAGGCGATGATGAATGGTGAGAGCGGGGTGATTCTCTGCGCACGTGAGTTTATGAACTCACTCGAAGAGTCGAGTATGCAGGAGGTGAAGCAAGCGATCCTGTCAGTGCCGTGGCTCGCTTCCAACTTCGATATCGGCGAGAAATACATACGCACCATCGACAAAACCGTGACATACGTTTTCGCCGGCCTGCGTCATAACCTCGACAGCATCAAGTCAAAGGCACGCATTCTGCTGTGCTGGGTTGATGAAGCTGAATCGGTGAGCGAGATCGCCTGGCAGAAGCTGAGCCCTACCGTGCGCGAAGAGGGCTCAGAGATTTGGGTCACGTGGAACCCGGAACGAGACGGCAGCGCCACTGACAAGCGCTTTCGCAAAGAGATGGGTGATGACTGTGTAACTGTCGAGATGAATTACACGGATAACCCGTGGTTCCCTGACGTGTTGGAGGGGGAACGTCTGAACGATGAGCGCCGACTCGACCCTTCAACCTATGCGTGGGTATGGGAAGGCGCCTATCTGGAGAACTCAGATAAGCAGGTGCTTGCTGGCAAATATCGTATTGCTGAATTCTCTGATGATCTGTGGAAAGAGGCTGAGCGTTTGTTCTTTGGCGCTGACTTTGGTTTCGCCAAGGACCCGAACACACTGACCAGATCATTCATTCTGCATAACCGGCTTTACATCGAGTACGAGGCATATGGCCAGCAGACTGAGCTGGACCACATGCCAGAGCTTTACGACACCATACCCGGATCGCGTGAATGGCCTATCAAGGCCGACTCTGCGCGACCAGAAACAATCAGCTATCTCAGGCGTCAGGGATTCAACATCTCTGCGGCTGATAAGTGGCCGGGAAGCGTTGAGGATGGGATAGCTCACCTTCGCGGATTCGATGAAATCATTATCCATCCGAGATGCAAACACGTCGCAATTGAAGCCCGCATGTGGTCGTACAAAACTGACCGCATCACAGGCGAGGTGCTTCCTAAGCTGGCTGACGGATTCGAGCACTGCTGGGATGGCATACGCTATGGCCTTGATGGTCACATCAAACGTAAAGGCCAGATGGCAGGAATGCTGCTTCCCAAGCGGCTGCAAGGCAGATAACACACCAACGGACAAACCATGACTGACAAAATATCACTAGCCGTCAATCACGCGCTGAATGACGTCAGGATTGCCCGTGCGCGCGCCATGGCATTTAACCCCGGCATGGGTCTGGATGCGAAGCGTGAGAGCGCATGGTGCGAATATGGCTTCAAAGAAGACCTGACATTCGATGACCTGCACAAGCTGTATCGCCGCGGCGGTATTGCACACGGTGCGGTAAATAAGCTGGTTTCAAACTGCTGGAAGACAAACCCGCAGGTTGTTGAGGGCGAGCAGTCCGATGAATCGCGAGAACTTACCGCATGGGAGCGCTCCAGCAATGAGGTATTCACTCACCGCTTCTGGCGCACCTTTGCTAAGGCTGACGCTCGTCGCCTTATCGGTCGATGGGCCGGTATCCTGCTGCACATCAAAGACAGCAAGAAGTGGGATGAGCCAGTAGTTAAAGGCAAGACATTACAAAAGATAACGCCGGTTTGGGCGAGCGCATTGAAAGTGGGCGGTCGGGATAACAACGGCGCCATCACAATGTGGCAGTACACCGAATCGCTTTCCGATGGCAGTACGGCGCAGCGCAACATTCACCCCGACCGCGTGCTGATTGTCGGCGACATGTCCGAGGATGCGATCGGCTTTCTTGAGCCGGGGTACAACGCCTGCGTCAGTCTGGAGAAAGTTGAGGGTGGTTCGGGTGAATCATTCCTGAAGAACGCAGCACGTCAGCAGAACATCAACTTCGACAAAGATATCGATTTCAACAATCTGGCATCAATGTATGGCGTCACAGTTGATGAGCTGCAGGAGCGTTATAACGAGGCAGCACGCGAGATTAACCGCGGCAACGACACGCTGCTGATTACGCAGGGTGCTCAGGTCACGTCAATGGTCAATGCGGTTTCTGACCCATCACCTACCTATGACGTCAACCTGAAGACATTCAGTTCATCAGTTGATATGCCTTCTCGCATCATCGTCGGTAACCAGTCAGGTGAGCGCGCCAGCACAGAAGACCAGATTTACTTCAACAGCCGCTGCCAGTCACGCCGTGGCGACCTGTCATTCGATGTCGAAGACATGGTAGATAAACTCACCTATCTGCAGATCATCAAACCGGTGGCTAAGTTCAGCATCGTGTGGGATGAGCTCAACGAGCAGTCACCATCTGACAAGCTGGATAGCGCGGTGAAGATGAGCAACATCAATCAGACATCTCTGGCCTCTGGCGAGCAGGTGTTCACCGTGGATGAGATTCGTGTCGCAGCAGGTTATGAGCCAGGCGGTAGCGATCCATTACCGGAGAGTGAGAAAGATGGCGAAACTGAAGAGGAAGCCGAAGCCAGCAATACTGCCGGCTAACAAGCTCGACCCTACCGGCGTTGACCGCCTTGAGCGCGGCGCAATGCGAGAATACGGCAGGCGCCTTAAGCAAATCAGCACACGATACATCGAGCTACTTAACCGCATACCAGCAGAGCCAGCAGTAAACCAGCGTTACACCTTCCAGTTAGACCCAAACCTGCTTTCAATGCTTCTGCAGAACGGGGATGCCCTCGTTGATGAAATCCTGCTGCAGGGTGGCGAGTTCAATCCGTGGCTGTTTCAGGATTATGTTTCGCCATCTTATCAGCGAGGCACGGGGCAGGAGTTTGCCAACCTGTCTCAGCAATCTCCCGCGTACGAAGCAGATCGCGGCAGTGTGCAGGACATCCTTCTCAGTGATGCCTATCAAAGCCGGTTAATTCTGGTTAGAGCTCGCACCTTTGAAGAGATGAAAGGGCTGGCTGCGGATGTTAAGCAGGACCTGTCGAGAATCCTGACTGATGGAATGGGACGCGGACAGAACCCGAAAGAAATAGCCAGGCGACTGCGTGACCAGATAGGCATTGAGCAGGGGCGGGCTAACCGTATAGCCAGAACGGAAATCACCACCGCGCTACGACGTGCCAGATGGGATGAGCATGACTCAGCCAAAGATGATCTGGGCCTGAACGTCATGCTGCTTCATCTATCTGCCCTGAGCGCCACAACGCGCCGGACGCACGCACTACGCCACGGCAACCTCTATACCTCAGAAGATGTCCGCGACTGGTACAGCATCAACGGTAACGCGATCAACTGCAAATGCTCTCAGGTCACTGTGCTGGTTGATGCGAAGGGCGTGCCGCTCAATTCCTCTGTAATCGACATCGCCAAAAAAGAGTTTGCCCAGACATGGGGAAAACGCATGGCAACCAATAAATCACATCACTGCTGCGACCATAAGCACGCGGCTTAATCGAGAGATAACCATGACTATGCAGGTCAACGTCACCACCAGGGTGAACAGTCAGGCTATTCGCCGTGAAACGTATAACGGACGGCCGCATCTGGTGCTGCCAAGTTACACGCTGCCAGCCAACGTTGTGATGAACGGAGGCCTGTATCCGACATCAGAAATCGACGCACATTATCAGGGGCTAGAAGGCACACTGGCGCCGCTCGGCCATCCGACTGTAGACGGCCAGTTTGTCTCAGCCTTTTCACCTGAAGGCATCAACGCCGGTCACATTGGCGCATGGAACCGCAATGTTAAGAAGTCCGGCAACCGTGTTTATGCGGAGAAGTGGGTTGATACCACCGTAGCGAACCAGAGCGAAGGCGGACGGGAGCTGCTTGAGCGCGTTGCCGCTATTGAGCGTGGCGATGACGTTCCGCCGATCCACACCAGTGTTGCTGTCTTTCTCGACCAGCTGGAATCCAGCGCAGAACAGAAGGCGCAGGGCATCGAGTGGGTCGCGAAGATTAACATGATGGACCACGACGCCATTCTGCTGCACGAGGTTGGCGCAGCGCAGCCCGAGCAGGGTGTTGGCTTGATGGTTAACGCTGACCAGGCGAAAACGCTCCAATCCAACTCTGGTGCGTTGATTGGCGAATCATACCGCGAGCGCGAACGCCGCCTTGAGCAAGCCGCCCGAGATAAGTTTGCTACTGGCCCGGATGATTACGCATGGATTGCTGACTTCACCGATTCACAGGCGATTGTTATCCGTAACGGGGGCGATGCGCAGGTTTACGGTTACACCACCGAAGGCGGCAAGATCACCTTCGACGATACCGGCTCTAAAGTTGCCCGTCAGGAGTCATGGGTCGCCATCGTAGCCAACAAAGTTAAATCCCTTTTCACACCGCAGGATGCTCCTGCAACAAACCACCAAACGGAGGGCGATATGCCTTTAACCAAAGAAGAACTGGAACAGATTGGCACTATCGTCAGCGGCGCTATCGCTGCTAACAATGAAGCGTCACTGAAGCCCATTACTGAAGCGCTGGCAGGCATCCAGGCCAATCAGAAAACGCTGTCAGATTCACTGACCGCCAACTCGCGCGCGGAAGAGAAAACCAAGCGTGATGCTGTGGCCGCAGTACATGGCGAAATCGTTGCTAACGCACTGTCAGGCGAAGCACTGGACGCAATGTTCAAGTCTCTGGGTGAAGCTACCCACATCGGCACCAACAGTGCCAAAAACCCACCAGTGACCGGCGCACCGGATCCGGCCGCTTACTTCGGAGGTGCTGCGTAATGGCACGTTATCGTCGCGTTAATATCGACGGTCAGTCTCTGTACAAGACCGAAACCCGCGTTACTGCTGCAGCTCTGCTGCCGGGTACTGCGGCTGTCATCAACGACGACAATGAGTTTGCGCAGGCTACCGCGCTGGCTGGTCGTCTCTACATCATTGACGTTGCCTACCATCAGGGTCTGAAAATCACTGAAGAAGTTCCGGCTGGCGACTCTGCCGTAGGCAACTACGTGGAAGAAGGTCGTGAGCTGGCGCTACTGTGCGTTGCAGGAACCTACGGCAAAGACGACCCGATCAAACTCGGCACGAACGGTCAGTTCACCAAAGCCACCTCTGATACCGATTCGGTTATCGGCTACAGCCAGGATGAAGCGACTATCGCCGCAAGCTCTACCGACCTCATCCGCGTGCGTATGCGCGTCGGCACCGTTGCCGCAGCTGCTGGCGCTTAATCAGGAGAATAAGAATGTATTTTACCGCTGAAACACTGGCTGCTAACAGCCGACTGTGCGGACACTGGAACGAGCTGTGGGCAAACCGTGACATCTTCAATGCTCAGCACGACATGATGGTTAACGCGTTTCGTACGCGCATGACGCATGACATGCTGGCAGCGAATGCCATCGGCGGCTTTACCCGCGAGTTCTGGGCCGAGATTGACCGCCAGATTATCCAGATGCGCGATCAGGAAATTGGCATGGAAATCGTCAATGACCTGATGGGCGTGCAAACCGTTCTGCCGGTAGGCAAAACAGCGAAGATGTATAACGTGTCTGGAGATATCGCTGATGACGTATCAATAAGCATCGATGGTCAGGCACCATACTCCTTTGACCACGCTGAATTCGGTTCTGATGGCGACCCGATTCCTGTGTTCACTGCTGGTTACCGCGTAAACTGGCGTCATGCTGCAGGATTGAGCACTGTAGGCATTGACCTCGCGCTGGAATCTCAGTCCGCGAAGATGCGCAAGTTCCATAAAAAGCGCGTCAATTTCTACTTGAACGGCGATGCATCCATTTCTGTTGATGGTTACAAAGCCCAGGGCATTAAGAACCACCGCAATACGCAGAAGATTAACCTCGGAAGCGGTGCGGGCGGCGCCAACATCAACCTTACCACTGCTACACCAGCTCAGTTACTGGCATTCTTTGGCCCAACCGGACCGTTTGGCTTGACCGCTCGCACCAATCAGGTGACGGCCTACGACAAGTTGTGGGTGAGCCCGGAAATGTGGGCGAATATGGCTAAGCCGTATCTGGTTGACATCAACACCGGCACTAACGCACTGCTTAGCGGCACTGTTCTGGATGCGATTAGCAAGTTCATTCCTGCCAGGTCCATTCAGATGACTTACGCGTTGTCAGGCAATGAGTTCATCGCCTATGAGCGCCGTCAGGACGTGATTTCTCCGCTGGTTGGTATGGCGGTTGGTGTTGTGCCTCTGCCGCGTCCAATGCCGCAGAGCAATTACAACTTCCAGATCATGTCTGCAGAAGGTTTGCAGATTAAGAAGGACGGCGAAGGCCTGTCCGGCGTGGTCTACGGCACCAACTTGGCTTAAGGAGAAATCATGGCTGATAAATACGAAGTGATTAAGCCGTGGCACGGCGTGGCAAAGGGTGACGTGGTGCTACTGGAAACAGTGCATCCATCCCTGAAGCCTCACGTCCGCAAGCTTTCCGACAAAGCATCGGCTGAACTGGTTCCAGCAACACCTAGCGCCACGTCAGACAAGCAGGCCCGCAAAGATGCGATCACCAAGCGTCTGGATGAGCTGGGTATTGAGTACAAAGGCAATCTCGGTGCTGACAAGCTGGCAGAGCTGCTGCCGGACGGTGAGCTGGAAAAGCTTTTCCCAACCGCTGAATAACAACCGCCGCGCTGGCGGTTTTTTTATGCCCTGTTCCGGCAGGGCTGAGAGGTATTCATGGTTACCCAGGAGCAGGCAAAAGAGTATCTGGTGAGCCAAGGTATTACGCTGCCAGATTTTATTCTCACGGCGCTTGTTGAGCAGGCAAACAGCATTCAGGAATGTCTGGATGCTAATTACCCGCCAGCTACTGCGTTACTCATTCAGATGTACCTGTTAGGACTGATGGGGCTGGGGCAGGGCGATAAATATATCAGCTCTCAGTCAGCCCCATCTGGTGCGTCGAGATCATTCCGCTACGGCTCATTTGCAGATCGCTGGAAGGGCTCGCTTGGGCTTCTGCGCGGTCTCGACAAAAACGGGTGTGCCACTGCATTGATACCCGCCGACCCAACTCAGCAGGCCTTTGCCGGAATCTGGATAGCGAAGGGCGGTTGCATGTGTGGGGGGCGTCGATGAGCTGGCTGCCGGCGACACAACCACCAAAGCCATTCGATCGCGTCTGGGTTAGAACCTCAAATGGCCGGGAAACGACTGGCTATGTGAGCAGCAGCGGGGATTGGGTGATTAACTGCCCTCGCATTGCCGCTCAGAAGCCCACTGTGACGAGCTGGAGGAAATGACATGTCATCTTTAGCCAGTTGGTCATATACGGCTCAGGCGACCATCTGGAAGCCTTTGGGACTGGATGAGTACGGCGACTCTCTTGGCTGGTCTGAACCGCTAGTGATTGCCTGCGACTATCAGGGTGGACTGAGTAAGCGGTTAGGGGCGATAGGCGGCGAGAAGGTGGTAAAGAACACCATATGGACGGAGTACGCACTGGCAGATACCGGTGATTACATCATGATTGGTGCTTCGGGCAATCCTGACCCGATCGCCGCGGGCGCTGATGAGGTTATGCAGGCAATTCGCTATGCGGACACCTTTGAGCGTCTGACTGATGATTATGCGATTCTGACGGGGGGCTGATATGGGAGTAAAGGTCCACGGCATCCGTCAGGCCCAGCAGAACCTAAACGCACTGATTGGCGACATTCAGGGCAGGAAGGCTGTCAGGGCTATTCAGAGCGCATTAATCATCGGCTCATCACAGGCGGCACTTTATACGCCGATCGACACGTCCACGCTCATCAACAGCCAGTATCGAGAGCTCGACATCAAAGGTACGAGATTAACCGGGCGCGTGGGCTACTCAGCAAACTATGCGGTTTATGTTCACGATCCGTATGTGCCGCAGACATTCCGCCGGGCGACAGCCCAGAAGGAGTTTTTGACCAAAGGCTTCGAGGATACCCGCGACCTCATCGACCGCACCATTAAAAAGGAGATGAGCTTGTGAATCCTCCGATGCATCAGCGCGTTAAAAATCTTCTTATCGGTGCCGGCCTGACTTCCGGATACACGATTCAGTCCCTCATCTGGACTGATACAGGTGACCTGAAGCAGCGGTTCATCGTGTTCCGGCCTAACGGTGGCTCTCCGGTAGACAGGGATATCGGCTCCGACCATTACGTGCTTGTTGACCTTATCACCGGCAAGTCTGCAGGAGATTACGCAAAGTCAGAGTCTGACGTGCAGGCCATCATCGACTACGTGCAGCAAAACCCTATCAGCGCCCCCTGCGTCGGCCAAATCACCAATATGGGTGGCATACCATCACCAATCCCCACGGCAGAGGGGCGTATGGTCTGGCGCCTGCAATTTGCCTGTTCTTACGGCGAAAGTTAATCAAAAGAGGAATTACCCATGGCAGCAAATTGCCCAACGGACAACACAAAGTTGTTTGGCCGCGCCATTGTGCTCGAAGTAGCTGATGGTTGCGCCGATGCAGTGCCGCAGGAGTCAGAATGGAAGGCTCTGGCTGCAGGCACCAGTAAAGGATTCGACTTCTCGCCGAATAGCGTGACGTCAGATGCCGATGACACCAAAGGCTATGTAGAGAACATCGTTACCAACGCTGACTTCACTATCTCATTTGAGGGAGAGGTGCGCCGTAACGATAAGCTCGACCAGTATGGTGTTGGTCGCCTGATTAAGTATTTTAACACTGAAATTCAGGCGGCGCGTCAGCCCACTCTGTGGGTTCGCATGGAGTTCGGCCCAGTGACGTTCATCGGCTACATGCTGATCAACGCATTGAGCTCTGACGGTGGCACTAACGACATCATCACTTTCTCCACCGAGTTCAAGGTGGCGGCAGCCGATACCATCCAGGTGGTCGATACCGATGACAGCGTTCCAGCTACTGGCGTTACCGTGACTCCAGCGACTGCCTCAGTCGTTGTTAGCGCAACTCGCCAGCTGACCGGCACCGTGTTACCAGCTGATGCAACTGATAAGTCCGGCACATGGACAACCTCAGATGCTACGAAAGCCACCGTCAGCAGCACCGGCCTGGTCACTGGTGTGGCCGCTGGCACCGCGACGATCACCTTCAAGTCGAACGACGGCAATTTCACAGGTACCACAACTGTAACGGTTACTGCTTCGTAACCATTCCAAATGGGCTGGCTTCTTCGGCCCATTGATAATGATTATGGAGACCACATGACGCCGTATAAAGAGATTGGTGAGTGCCTTATCACGGCCGGTGAGGATGAGTATTTCTTCCGCCCGTCATTTGCAGCAATGAGCCGAATCGGTGAACCGCATGAGATTGTTCAGACCTTCGCCGATCTGCACCACGATGAGCTGACACCTCTGATAGAGCGTGCAACTGCCGCATATGGACATGTTCCCGCCTGGCTAATCGAGCACATCCGCAGCTGCAATTACGGAAAGCGAGCGCTTATGGCTGCCATGACTGTGATGCAGGCGTGCTGTGAGGATGATTTGTCTGCTCTTATCGGTGAGCTCCGTCCGGCCAGAACGAAAGGCAGGCCATTTAAGCGACGCATGGGTCTGATGGGTGACTTTGAGCTGCTGCTAATCGCTCAGTCACTAATAACTCACGGCATCATCGGTAAGGCAAAGGTTCGCCAGTTACAGCGCCACGAAAGCGGTAAGGCGACGACAGAGTTCAATGCCTTTGACTACGTCAGTGCGGCCCGCAATCATTTCAGCATGACTCGCTCAGAAGCTGAGCAACTAACGATGACCGAGTTTCAGCACATGCTTGCCGCTAAATACCCTGACCAGAAGGGGTTCACTCGGGAAGAGTACGAGGCGACAGCGGATGACTTCTTAGCGAAACAGGCAAGGCGAAGAGCTAAAGCTGGATAACCCACCATCAGGTGGGTTTTTTGTTTTCCTTTGCATCAGTTTACCTTTAGGATTTATCCCATCATTTACCGTTTGGGGATAGGGATATGAAGAAGTTGGTTGGCAGTATAGGCTTGGCTTTCTTACTCGCGGGTTGCTCAGCAGGTCCGAAGTTGACTGATTTTCCTCCTGCGCCATCGCAGCAACAGATAATGAGCGCCAGTTATGGTGAACTACCAGCGGATTATAAAGACCAAATCGTTAAATATGTAAGCTCTAAGCTACTAGACCCCTATAGTGCCAAAATCGAAATAGGGACTCCTTACAAAGCATACAGCCAAAATAATATTTCAGGAGGCGGTTTGGTTAGATATGGCTGGGCAGTTCCAGTCATGACTAATGCAAAAAATTCCTATGGTGGCTATACCGGATATCAGCCTAGTAGATTCATCTTTGATCATGGCGTGATGTATGACGCAACTCTAATTTACGGACTTGGACACTTAGTCGAAGTTAAGTAAAAGATAACAAATAATCAAAACCTCGCCCCGGCGGGGTTTTTTTACGCCCGGAGAAAAGCGAATGGCAGGCGAGCAGCAGGTTGGCAACATCGTTTATGAGATTGAAATGAATGTCGCCAGGCTTATCGAAGGGCAGCGGCAGGTAAATGATCGCCTAAACAAATTAGACCAAGGCTTCAATAGCACAGCCAAATCAGCTGGGAATGCTGAAAAGTCCTTTTCATCATTAACAAGAGTGGCAACAGCGCTTTCAGCAGCCATCTCGGTGCAGCAGGTTGCAGAGTATGGAAATGCCTGGGTAACGGTAAGCAATAAACTGGCGAACTCCGTTCGGGCTAATGAGCAGCTTGCTGATGTAACCCAGCGCGTCTTCGATATCTCACAGAACACCCGGTCAAGTATTGAGGCTACCGCCACGCTGTATGGTCGGCTGGAGCGATCTACGAGAAGTGCAGGCACCAGCACTGCAGACCTCATTAAGCTCACGGCGACCATCAACAAGGGCCTGGCTGTATCAGGTGCAACGACCGAAGAAGCAAGCTCGACAATGACTCAGCTTTCTCAGGCGCTCGCCTCCGGAGTTCTGCGTGGCGAAGAGTTTAACTCTATTTCTGAAAACGGAAGCCGCCTGGCCGTTGCGCTGGCTGATTCCCTCGGTGTCACAATTGGCCAACTGAGGGCGATGGCTGCAGAGGGAAAGCTTACTACGGAAGTTGTGGTAAATGGCCTTCTTAAGCAGAGTGATGCGATCGCAAAAGAGTTCGCTAACACTGCCCTTACAATGGGTCAGGCATTTACTGTTGCAACCAACAATATCACCAAATTTGTAGGTGAGAGTTCAAGCGTCAGCACATCTATAAAAATCTTCAATCAGGGTGTTATCTCTCTCAGCGAGAATTTAGATATTGTCGCTAATGTAGTTGCTGCTGCCGCAGTAATCTTTGGGGGCAGATTTACTGGCGCCCTGGCCATGGCAACGAAAGCGAGAATAGATGACACACTGGCAGCCAGAGCTCAGGCGGTTGCTACCGCGCAATCCACCACAGCCACAGCCACAGCAGCCACCGTAGTCGCCAGAAAGTCACTGCTGGATAAAGAAGCCGCTCTGTCTTCGCTGGCACTTGCGCAGGCTGAGTACAACGTTGCGAAAGGTTCTTCGGCAGAGGGCTTTGCTCTGCAGAATCTCAATGCTGCAAAGTCAGTGGCTATCCAGCGATCTGCTGCATACGCAGAGGCGCAGATTGCGCAGGCTGCCGCAACGCGAACAGCTACCGCTGCAGCTGTGACGGCAACAACCACTGTTAAATCACTTGCCAGTGGCGTACTTGCTCTGATTGGCGGTCCGGTTGGCGCGGCTGTTATTGCCGCAGCAGGTATCTTCTACTTTTACCAGAAGATGCAACAGGCCCGGCAGGAGAGTATAGACTTTGCCGACAAGCTTGATGGTGTGATCGGCAAAATGAAGAGCATGAGTCAGGTTCAGCTTGCTGCTGAAATTGATAATGCCAGCAAGTCAATACGCGCTCAGGCTGATGCTTTAAAAGATAATCAATCCACCATTGAAGCAAATGAACTTCAGCAGGAGCGCCTGCGCCGCACCCTCGGCTCGCTTCAGGAAGGAAGTCTGCTTTATAAAGTGGCTCTTTCTGAACTAGCAGATGCACAGAGCGAACATACGCAGTTGCTCGCGCAAAACGAGACGGCTCAAAACAAGCTTAGTCAGACTGTAAGCAAGACGGGCATTCTGCGCGCCCAATTCAACGGGGAATTCGCACAAGGCATAGATCTTCTTAAGCGGGATGGGGATCAGGCCGGAGTGACTGCTGGGCTAATGAGCCAGCTAGGCAATGCAATCGACTTTGCAAGTCGTGCAAAAGATAAGTTCAACTCTACAAGCTTACAAATTCCTCGCAGCGACAAGGCAGATGCCTATAACAAAGATCTGGCAGATGAAAACAAGTTGCTGGCTATCACCGATAAGCGCCTTCGGGCGGTCACTAAAGCCCAAATGGAAGCCGGCGATAAAGGTGGCAACCCGAATCAGGTAATCGCAGCAGGAGAACTTGCTGGAGCGCAGTACGATCTTCAGGCAGCAGAGGCAGCCAGGAACAAAGAAACGAAGGAGGGATTGGCGGCCGGTAAGAAAGCTGAAAATCAGGCTGAATCAATTGCGCAGAAGTTGGCAAACCTGAAGCAGCAGTCTGAGCTGGCTGGTGACTCAACTCGTGAATTAAGTCGCGAGCAGGCAATTCTGACGGCTCAACAGTCTTTGAGTAGCGCGGCAACGCAGAACGACATCAAACTTGCTGGTCAGTATGCTGCAGCGAAATGGGATGCCAGTAGCGCTATACGAGCCCAGGCGGCTGCAGAGAAGCTGCTTCCGCAGGCTAAAGAAGATGCAAGTTACAAGCAGGATGTTGCCGATCTGCAAACGGCATTGTCAGCCAAAAAGATTAGCCAGGAGCAGTACAACGAAACCGCTGAGCGGCTTGAGCAGGAGCATCAGGTTAACCTCGCGAAGATCCGCGCTAATCAGGCTGTAACCCCAGAGCAGGCTGCTGCAGGAACCGTTGATCCTGTACAGCAATTGGCAAATGAGAATGCGCAGAAGCTCGCTCTTATCCAGCAGTTCGAAACGCAAAAGGGACAAATAACCCAGCGTGGTATTGAGCTGATGAATGCCGCTAACACTCAGTATGAACAGGCGCGAATAGCTGCTCAGTGGCAAATCTGGAGGAATCAGAGTGTAGGAAATGAGGCTTTAGCTGCGTCATTTGATTCCTTGGCCGGCAATGCATCCAATGCCTTCACAGGAATGGTAACGGGTAGCATGACCGCCCAGGAAGCCATGTCTTCTCTAGCCAGCAACGCCATTAACAGCCTTATCAACTCTTTCGTTCAGATGGGCGTGGAGTGGGTAAAGTCGGCCGTAATGGGTTCAACTGCGCAAATTTCAGCAACTGCAGCGACAACATCTGCTTCGGTAGCTGGGATTGCAACTACTACTGCGGCCAGTACAGCATCAGCTGCAACTACCACAGTTGCATGGCTGCCAGCGGCAGCAGCTGCGTCAATTGGCTCTTTTGGCGGGGCGGCGATCATTGGTATCGGTGCCTTAATCGCGGGAATGGCTTTGGCAGGCGGGTTAGCTGGCAAGCGTAAGAACGGCGGCCCGGTATCGGCAGGCTCCATGTATCAGGTAGGTGAGGGCGGAATGCCTGAAATCTATCAGGCCAGCAGTGGCAAGCAATACATGATACCAGGTGATAACGGTTCAGTGATAAGCAACAAGGACATGATGTCACCAGCAGGCGGCTCAGGCGGGGTAGTTATCAACATTCAGAACTACACCAGTGCCACGGTTGATGCTCAGGCTAATAACACTGGTGGCGGGCTGACAATAGACGTCATCGTGGCAGATTTGAACCAAGGTGGGCCAATCCGGCAGGCAATAACCCGCAACACAACAGCATCAGCGAGGGCTACAGAATAATGGCTATTGGTTATCCTGACTGGCTCCCGCTGGCTCAGAAGTCTAATAAAAATGTCACCAGTGATACGGGGTTCCGCACTGACCAGCCACAGGTTGGTGCGCCAATCTTCCAGAAGCTTACTGACGACCTTAAATCTTCATTCAGCCTGACATGGATATTCACACGCGATCAGCATCGTGCCTTTTACCAGTGGTTGCGCAGCCCTAACTATCTGGATAACGGCAATAAGTGGTTCAGCATGAGGCTATCGACCGGGACTGGCGACTCAGGGCTGGAAGTTCAGGAGCTTCATTTCACCGCTTATCCAACATGGAACCAGAGCGGGTCTATGTTCACCTGGACAGGAAGCGTAATTGCCAGAGAGCTGAATAACTCTGATGACGAATTTGACGACATCCTGATTGAGCTTCCGCCGCCATGGGGTAGCTGGCTGGACATTGTCGTGACTGGCTATCCCGATGGGCGGGATAAGGAATCATTACCAAGGGTGCCATAATGCCTACTTTCAGAGAGTTCAAGAGCCAGCGACCAAATAGGGTGCTGTTCGACACGCTGACGTTCTATAACCAGACATTCGGCTATATCAGGTTGGTAGACAAGCAGGTGTTCCCGAAAACCTTTGCCGGTCAAATCTATACACCGTGCCGCATGGAAATCAACGAAAGCCAGCAGAGCAGCACGCCTGTTATCGATTGCAGCGTCAAATTCAGCCGACTAGCACAGGACTTTAAGCAGCAACTTAAGCTCTGGCGGGGGTATGCGCGCATCACTCCAATCTCGGCCACGTACCAGCGTTTTGATTCGGCTGATATGAATACGCCACTCAAGCCATGGACGCTCTACGTCAATGATGTAAGCATGGATCAGAACGATGTGACTGTTACGTTGACGCTTAAAAACCCGCTAAATAACAACGTTGGCCGGCTGTACACGCCAGAGGAGTTCCCGGGGTTACAGAATGCTTAAAGCTGAGTTCATTGAGAACGTTACAGGAGTGCCATGGCGTGACAGGGCATGCACATTTGAGGCTATGGATTGCTGGGCGCTGGTAGTTCTCTACTACCGTCATGTGCTGGGCCTAGAGATTCATCATCAGTCTGGCTACGAATCTGGCGCCGACTTCCTGACGTGCTTTACAGGCGAGGTCGTTTACTGGCGGCAAACTGATATCTTCAGCGAGCACGGAATCTTTATTGCCTGGTACGGCAGCCAGCCAGTTCACGTCGGACTGACTCTTAATGGTCGCGCTTTGCACAGCCGTGGAGAGAGTGGGCATGTGCGCTCAGACAGCATCCGAACAATACAAAAACTATTCACGCGCGTGGAGTTCTATCAGTATGCCAATCGTCCAGATTCAGCGTGTTCCGGGGCTGCCGAAAGAGAGAGTTAAAGCCCCTGCGGGTGTGCCGTTCAATGAGTGGCTGGCAGGCCAGAATCTTCATAACGAAATACGCATCAGTGTTAACGGTCAGGAACTGCGGGACGATGACGATATCGGTTTCAGCCTGCAAGAAGAAGACAGGGTAATCATCTTCGACCAGCCTAAATCAGGCGATCTGGCTAAAACCCTTCTTAACCCGCTCGAACACTTCAACCCGATAAAGTTTACTCAGAAAATAATGAGCGGGCTTATCAAGCAGCCTGGCACAGGGAATATCGGGCAAAGCAAAACTTCATCGAATAACAGCCTGAAAGGACAGTCTAACCTTGCCAGAAATGGTGAGGCAAAGCCTGACAATTACGGTCTGATTAGGGCTTTCCCTGACCTGATTCAGGAGTCTCTTTTCGAGTACTCAGGCAACCTCAAATACCTCACCGAGTTCATGAACTTTGGCATTGGAAGGTTCACTGTCAGCTCGGTCAGATATTCAGAGAGCAACCTAGGCTCTATGGCGGGGGCATCGTTTACTGTATATAACCCAGGTGATGTGATCGGCACGATAAATGAGGGTTATCAGTTCGATGATGTTGACGGGCAGGAGGTGCCCGGCAAGAACGAGTCGGAAGGTTTCCCAATTGAGAGCGCCACTGCCAGCACTGTGATAAGCGGAAGCTACGCCGGCGGACAGATACTAATGAAGATCGTCAAGCAAGCTAGCTTTGACTACTTCATGGGCTTAACCTTGCCTCATGCTGTTTCGTTTGTAGTTAACGCCACTTATCCCACGGCTAGCGGAAGTGTAACCCAGGATTTTACATTATCAGGCAACCTCATCTCCGCAACTGAAACCTCTGACGGGGCTGTTATAGCACCTACTTATTTCTATAACTTCGTAATAGATAGCATTGAGGGATCAAACGCTTCATACATATCAACTGCGACGATAAATACAACCAAGTTTATACTGAACGACAATCAGGCATTGGCGATTGGCCCCTTCTTTTCACCAGTAGAGTCCTCTCAGCTCTGGCTTCATACTCAGTCAGGGCTGGGCGGTAAAAGTGAGACTAACTGGCAGGTCACCATATGGAAGGTGAACGACGACAACGTTCAGATACCGGGCACCACGCAAAGATTCTCATACCGCCAAACGACACCTCATCAATCCACATCTGATACCTTTTATCGAACCGATAAGCTGGTACCGGATGGAGGTTATGGACGATATGCGGTGACATTCCAGCGTACAGATAATAGCGGCGACAACAGCAAGCTAAAGGTTGAAGCCATCCATAGCGTGAATACTCGCAATAACGTCAGCTATCCTAATGACACTCTCGTGCGCGTTACGGTCAGGCAGACTGAGAACGCAACCAGCGCGCGGGACAGGAAGTATAACGCCCTCATCAACCGCCACGTTATCACCTACAACCTGATCACGCAGAAAGTCGATTACGCCATCAGGGCGTCGAGAAAGTTTGCAGATATAGCGCTGCATAACTGGCTGGTTATTGGCGGCCAGCCGGAAAGCTCAATTGACATATATGGACTCTATCAGATTCAGGCTGAACTCGATGCCCGAGACCCGCGGCTTGGCTATTTCGATTACACCTTTGATGATGAGGATGTATCTCTGGGGCAGAGGATGGAAACTATATGTGATGCGGCCGGCGTGAGTGTTTACTGGGATGACAGCGTTCTTTCATTCACTCTAGATGCGAAACGAAGTGTTCCGTCCACGGTTTTCAACAGGTCAAACACCGTTGATGCAGGATACTCTTTAAGTTACGACATGACTTTGCCAGGCGGCTATGACGGCGTTGAGGTCCAGTACCGCAACCCCACCACTAACAAGCAGGCATACATTCGTTACAGGGTGAGAAACAATCAGATCGAGTTAGGACAGCCACTAAAGGCTAAAAAGTTCGAGATGATGTATGTGCGGGATGGGTTTCAGGCTGATTTTCGCGCCCAGAAGGAGTGCCGGCGCTTGCTTTATTCACGCATGAGCATGGCTATCAGCGCCCTGGCTGATGGTGAATGGGTGAATGTAGGCGACATGGTTCAGGTTCCTGACACGTATGACACTAATCAGCAGGCCGGATATATCGTCTCGCGCAGTGGAAATGCTTTTGAAACCAGCGAACGCATTACCTTTTCTGGTTCAATGTTTGTCGTTATTACCGACTCTTTAGGTAACTCATCTGCGAGATATGCCGCCACTCCTCGACCAGATACTTCATATGGGTTCATCGCTGAGTTACCTCAAATAACATTGAATATCTTCGATGGATACGAGGTTCAATCACCTTCAAGGTACTTTATAGCAACCACTGAAGAGCTAAATGCTACTCAGTGGGTGATAAGTGAGAAGCAGCCAAATAGTGATGGGACAACAGCGTTAACGCTAGCTGAGTACAGCGATTTGATTTACCCCTAAAACTCATCCTCTCAATACCAAGCCAGCCTTAGAGCTGGCTTTTTTATGGAAAAATTATGGCTACTCAACCAACTCAACTGCCAGTACCAAGCGAATCACCGCGTGACCTGAAATTCAATGCCGGAAAGATTGATGAGTTCGTGACCTCGAGGGAAATTGAATATGAAGACCGCTTTGGAAAACCACATTACACCATTGAAGGGATTCGCTGGATTGCTCAGCAGGTAATATCGAAGTTTGGTTATGTAACTGTTGATTCATTTCAGGATGGAGCGTTACTGGCGCTTCCTAGTGAAGTTTTGAGAGATAAGTCTACCGGTGAGTATTACCGCTGGGATGGCAGTTTCCCTAAGAGTGTACCTGTAAACTCAACACCTGAAAGCTCCGGCGGTCAAGGTAAAGGTCGGTGGATAGCTGTAGGGGACGCTTCTTTGAGGAGCGCTTTGTCAAACTTTGATGATGACAATGGCGACGCCCTGATTGCGGTAAAGCAGCCATGGACTGGTGCGGCGGAGAGAACACAGCACGACCATAATCAGGATTTAAGAAACATACATGATTTCGAGGGTGTTGATCCTACTGCACAGGTAGAATCGACGGTTGCTTTCCAGAAGGCGCTTAATTCTTTTAGTTTGGCTGGTGGCACTCTCAGATTACGGTCAGGAGCTAAGTACCTGATTGGTTCAATCACAGTTCCCCAGAACGTGAGCATCATGGGAGAATTGCTTTCACCAGAACAAACCAAGCCCAACACCACTCAGTCATACTATGACTTCGGTACGCAGTTGCGGCTTAAGAACGGCGCAACGATAACGACAGACCGCGCTGCTTCGTTGTTTAACCTGCTAATCATCAAAGACGGATTATCTTTACCTGTGGTAGACAACCCGACCGCGGCTACTGTTCTATCTCAATATTCGGGTACAGCAATTCAGACGACTGAGCCAGGCGGTACATTTGAAAACCTTCTTGTTCTGGGTTTTGATTATCCGTTCATGAGTCAACCAGTTATACCTCATTGTGGAAGGCGGCTATTTAAAAATTTCAAATATGATTGCAATAATGGCCCGCATTTAGAGTATGCGACCGACATTGACCGCTTCATTGGTGTACATGGCTGGCCATTTCTGACAGTTCATGTGACGAATATTTCAGAAGCAAACCTCAAAAGGCCAGGCACCGGTTTTTATCTCGGCAATGTTGCTGATTGGGCTCAGCTTATTGGATGCTTCAACTACGGCTATAAGACTGGGTTCCATTTTGATAGCGTCTGGAACGTTCAGGTAAATGGCGGCGGTGCCGATCTTACGCAAACTGCAGCCATAACGTTTACTGGAACATCTCGATTTAGTCATATTAACGAGTTTTTTACCAACTCAGAAAATATTGGATTGAATATCATTACTAGTGGTGGTCAGCCTGAAATAAGCTCTTTCAACTGTAATTTTAATGGAGTTAATTTTGGGGCTTATGTGACTACTGGGACATACCTCTCCCACGGTGATCGTTTTATTGGCGGTAAGGTTGGGGTTGCTTTCAGTGATGGAACTGTCACAGGCCGGCTATCATCGCCTCACTTTACAGGCGTTCAAACACCATGGCAGATGACAGCTTTGGCAGCCAGTAAGGTTTCGGTGAACAACCCAACTTATGGGGCAGATCAGCCGTATTCAACAAATGAATTGCTGGAAATTGGCACAGAAAAGCAACTGTTTGATCGCCGGCCAGTTGCTGCTGGCGTAGGTGCTTCATTTACCTTGGGTGGATTTTATAACTATGGTTTGGGAGGATTCTCCCGTATTCAATCTAGGTTAACTGGTGCAAGCCAGGGCGCTGAAAGTTCTAATACATTCTTCCAAACATTCCGGGCGGGTGGGTGGCAGGATACCTGGGGGATCATGAGTGATGGCACCCTCAGGCCTGCTGGCGACGGTAATCAGCCTCATGGTACAGCCGACCACAGGGTAGGTCAGATTTATACTTCAGCTAACCCGATCGTCACATCAGACGAAGATACCAAGACGGATATTGCTGACATTGAAGAAAGGGTGCTTACAGCTTGGGAAAATGTTGAATACAAAACATATCGTAATAGACAGGACGTTGACGCTAAAGGTGATTCAGCAAGGTATCACATCGGCTTTATCGCCCAGCAAATCAAGGAATCTTTTGAAAAAGAAGGGGTGGATCCATTTAAGTATGGCATCCTCTGCTTCGATGAGTGGGAGGGAAAAAAGGCTGTTTATGATGGAGATGGACGAATGATTGAACCCGCCAAAGAAGCAGGTAGCCGCTATGGCGTGAGGTATGAAGAAGCGCTGGCGCTGGAATGCGCGTTGATGCGCAAAAAGATGGCCAGCCTTTAAAATCTCACAAATGGCGCGCTCAGGCGCGCTCTTTTCTTGGTCTGAATGAAACGCTCATCGTGCGTGCTTCAATAGTTATGTGTATGAGGTAGGAGCAAACAGTGACTATTGCTATTGCCATCAAATAAGATGCAACTTTGCTAAAGCCATTATCCAGCAAAACATTCAAAGCTGTGAAACCAAACGTCACATGAATAAGATACAGCGGATAGCTTATCTTAGAAATGAACCGGAGTATTTTACTCGGTTTTATTTTGCTTCTGAATGAGTAAGCCACAAGGAAAGAAATTAATGCATATGTGCAACTCATTGATTCATCAAATGCCTGTGATGCTATCTGACTGTTATAAAACGAAACTGTAGTAACTGACATCAGATAAAAGACATACAAAACAAAGTGCTCTTTTTTTATCATGTTACGATATAGAAGGTTTATGGCTACGCCTGAAAGCATGAAGGAAATGAAGATTAATTCTGTTGGAAGCATTCCGGGCAATTTAATTGAAAATAAGTTTACGAAAAGTGATACCAGCGGAACCAGTATAAGAAGAGTCATCGAACCACGTTCAATCTGCTTTTTGATTAATGAGCAGATGAGATAAAATTTTATCTCTATTGCGAGAGTCCAGTTAACCATGTCAACAGAACGGTCGAGAGTAATAGTCTGAAATAGCGTGAGGTTGGAAATTATTTCTTTTGGTGAAAGGTAACTTCTTTCTGCGCTATTCCCTAACAGACTTATCAAGGTGATGCTTAGCAGGGTACACACCACATATGTTGGCATGATCCTAAGCATCCTCGATTTTATGAACTGAAGCTTTGTTTTATTTAACAAAGAGAATGGAATTACGAATCCACTTATGACAAAGAAAATACCAACCCCAAAAGGGCCGAACCCAAAGCCGGGGATGAAGTCAGGGACAATTTTCTGATAGAACATCTCTATGCCATAGCTTGCCACTTCGGAGTTGATAGTAGTGGACGCAAGCTGACGATCAAGGCTGAAAGTACCAAACCAGTGAACAAGTAAAACAGAAATAAATGCGATGCCGCGTAACTGATCAGCGAATACAACTTTATTCTGCATTTTAGCATTCCATATTCGGGGATGATGGATTGTAAAGATTTACTAATGATATTGCTAGTGATGCGAAAATCCGGAGGCAGCGAGCCATAAAAAAGCCCCGGCGACGGGGCAGCTACAGACCGCGCCAGTCTCAGCAGGCTGCGGGGTTGGTCAGGTAAGCGTAGGTCAGCAGCTAAACGGGAGCCAAGCGATGGGCATGAAAAACCCGGCGCAGTGGCCGGGGCATATGTCAGTGCGGCTTGGGCAACTCCGGCTTTCTGAGTGCAAGTATTACTCTCTCCGCTTGTGGAGCTGGTAGCGCCCCCTGAGCAACCTTTTTAGCTAAATATGAATTCAGGTGAACGTTTACATATGTCGTAAAAAGCCAATCTCTAAAGATACCGAGCGCTGAGGATGGATAAATATTAGCTTCTTTTTGTGTTCCCCTCGCTTGAGGAAATCCCTCAGGATAGTGATGAGGGAAAAGAATCCTTTCTCCGTGAGTGACTGACATATTGTTAGCGCGCCAAAAATCTCCCCAGTGTCTACCCACACTAATATCGGGTATAGAGTGTGGATCAAGCTTAAACTCACTATTTATAAGCTTTAAGGTTAGGTCTGCCATTTCCCTGAAGATGGAAAAATAGCCAATCGGAATGTTGTCGTTAGCTTCAAGCCTTTGCTGGAAAACCTGCCATGAAGAGTCCACAACAGATTGATTCGGCTTGTAGCCAGCTTGCTCATAGATCATCCTTTTAAGTGTATAATCAGCCAGTCGGATGAATGTATTTCTGGCTAGTGTATTATCGAAGCCGGTTGCATCAAACGCATAGTACTGCAGTATCGACATGCAGACATAATCAGGGTATGCGTGAGTTTCCACACCTTGCTTGTTGCGAGTCCTAGTAAACAATGCGGGTACGTTTTCATATCCTCTTAGAGCGAGATAGGAGGCTACTTTGGTGCCCCTTGGTTTGTTTTTTTCCGTATCCCAGTTGGTTGTAAACAGCCTAAGTGGAGCTTCATCAATCCCGCAAATTTTAGCTAGACCATAAAGTGTGAGGTAGGGCGTGCCATCACTAAGAACACCCATAGGAATGCCATTTGATACAACTTCAATTTCTGAATGAAGGTCAAAATTACCCTGCGATCCAAAGGTAGGGAAATCACTCATAATCTATTGATCCATCTATATATTTAGCCCCGATCGGCTATCCCTAGTAATTTATTATCCATCCCATCTATGTGGGGTAGGTGCTGTGTCGACTACATCTTACCCTGGCGCGAAATTTCATCAAAAAATAAATAACCTTACCCGCTATAGACTTTACAAAAAGCCTTAGGGCAGCAGCTTGACCAAATCTACCGATCGATATTACTGTTTATCCATACAGTGCTTACCAGAGGAGGATTTATCATGGCGAGAGAGAGTGACATACACGCGGCATTCACTGGAGCGATTACGAAGGACGGCAGGGGGAGGCAGATTGTCACCACTGCGGCGTTCCAGAAGCGGCTGGATGACCTGAATCACGTGTGGACGCTGGCAGAGTGCAACCGGTGGATACGCCGTTACCAGAACTTCTTCTTCGAGCTCGTTACCGAGGAAAGCGAGAATAAGACCTGGTCGTTACGCAACATGGGATACGTGAGGTAACTATGGGATTTCCATCACCCGCGTCCGATTACATCGAGCGACGCATCGACCTGAACGATGTACTGATGCCTCACCGCAACAACATGATCCTGATTGAGACGCCTGACGGGTTCGTGCTGGCTGACAAGTCAATCAAGCCCGCACCGGGAGACAAGGTCGCATTCCAGCTCGGCGAGTTCCCACAGCTGGGCAGATTGTTCAGTATAGGAATTATCACCTCAGACGGCGAGACGATCGACGGAGAGGGCATGGAAGGGATTATCGTGCTGGGGAAAGTGACGGCCGAGGTAGTGTCTGTCTATGAACCGTTGCGGCCGACGATTTAGCCGTAGCACACATGTAGCACAAAAAAATACCGCAAATCACCTCAAAACCACCACGACGGCAGTTTGTGACTTGCGGTATGTCTCTGTAAAACCACGCTTCAACGCACATCAACCTGACTGGCTAAATATTCAAAGTGAAATTATGAATATGCAGGTTTAGTGAGCTGATTCCGCTGAACAAGGCACGCCTGCGTGGAGGCGATGAGAGAGTGGGATGCCCGCATCAACGCCAATCACTTTGCTGAGTCTATGACCCTGTACTG
>Ga0308166_1001329_pt1 | contig 26674 bp, 24 predicted proteins | sample PhyCR2_2_FD_202137 | JGI IMG/M metagenome (GOLD analysis project Ga0308166, IMG submission 202137) | Phyllosphere microbial communities from UC Gill Tract Community Farm, Albany, California, United States - DLSLCC.R2 | ecosystem: Host-associated > Plants > Phyllosphere > Unclassified | place... | reverse complement strand
TCGGGGTGAGGGGATTCGAACTCCTGACATCCTGCTCCCAAAGCAGGCGCGCTACCGGACTGCGCTACACCCCGAGATGGCTCCGCGACCTGGACTCGAACCAGGGACCCAATGATTAACAGTCATTTGCTCTACCGACTGAGCTATCGCGGAACTGAACTTCGGTACTACTTTCCGATTTGCTACTCCGAAGACTGTGTTCGCTTCGGACTCTTGAGCTTCGCTGCTTTCGCGTTGTAGCTGCTGAGGCCGGCTATTCTACATTCTTCGTTTTGCTTGTCAACCACTTTTTTTCATTCAACTTACTGATTTGTAAGTTGTTTTGCGACCATCGTTACTGCTGATGATTCGCTTAGTGCCTGACAACGCGGCGTATATTAGGGGCACTCGTTTTTTGATGCAAGCAAAAATTTCAAAAATTTCAGCGAGTTATCCAGGCAGGCTGGGAAAGCCCGGATTTGCTGGGGCGGTGCCGGCTTCTTCGCGGGTGAACCCGCTCCTACAGGGTTGTGCGCAGGCTTCAAGGCTGCAGGTAAATGTATGACCCGCTAACAGGCCAGCGCAGGCAGCCAGGCAAAAAAAGCCCCGCAAACGCGGGGCTCATGGTGAAGCAGGTCAGCCAAAGACGATTTCGTCGCCTTCCACCTTGGCAGTGATCGCGGTACCCGGCATGAACTTGCCTGCCAGGATCAATTGCGCCAGCGGGTTTTCGATCCAGCGCTGGATCGCCCGTTTCAGCGGGCGGGCACCGTAGACAGGGTCATAACCCACGGCGATCAGCTTGTCCAACGCTTCCGGGCTCAGGCTCAGCGACAACTCGCGCTCCAGCAGGCGGCTGCGCAGGCGGCCCAGCTGTATCTCGGTAATGCCGGCAATTTGCTCGCGGCCCAGCGGCTCGAATACCACCACTTCGTCGATACGGTTGATGAACTCCGGACGGAAGTGCGCCCCTACTGCATCCATCACTGCCGCACGCTGTGCCTCGCGGTCGCCGACCAGCTCCTGGATCTGTGCCGAGCCCAGGTTGGAGGTCATCACGATCACCGTATTGCGGAAGTCCACGGTGCGCCCGTGGCTGTCGGTCAGGCGGCCGTCTTCCAGCACCTGCAGCAACACGTTGAACACATCCGGGTGAGCCTTCTCCACCTCGTCCAGCAGCACCACCGAGTAGGGCTTGCGCCGTACCGCCTCGGTCAGGTAACCGCCCTCTTCGTACCCTACGTACCCGGGTGGCGCACCAATCAGGCGAGCCACGGAGTGTTTCTCCATGAACTCGGACATGTCGATGCGGACCATGGCCTCTTCGGTGTCAAACAGGAACTCGGCCAGTGCCTTGCACAGCTCGGTCTTGCCCACACCGGTAGGGCCCAGGAACAGGAACGAACCACTTGGCCGGTTGGGGTCGGACAACCCGGCACGTGAGCGGCGCACAGCGTTGGCCACGGCGGTTACCGCTTCGCCCTGCCCGATCACGCGCTGGTGCAGCAACGCTTCCATTTTCAGCAGTTTTTCGCGCTCGCCCTCCAGCATCTTGGATACCGGAATACCGGTCCACTTCGACACCACTTCGGCAATCTCTTCCTCGGTCACCTTGTTGCGCAGCAACTGGTTCTCGGTCTTGCCGTGCTGGTCGACCATCTGCAGGCTGCGCTCCAGGTCCGGGATAACCCCGTACTGCAGCTCGGCCATGCGGCTGAGGTCGCCCTTGCGGCGGGCAGCCTCCAGCTCCTGGCGGGCCTGCTCGATCTTTTGCTGGATCTGCGCCGAGCCCTGTACTTCGGCTTTCTCCGAAGCCCAGATTTCTTCCAGGTCGGAATACTCGCGCTCCAGCCGTTCGATTTCTTCGGTCAGCTTCTCCAGGCGCTTTTTCGCCGCCTCGTCTTCTTCCTTCTTCAGCGCCTGCGATTCCACTTTCAACTGGATCAGGCGGCGATCGAGGCGGTCGAGCACTTCCGGCTTGGAGTCGATCTCCATGCGGATGCGGCTGGCCGCTTCGTCGATCAGGTCAATGGCCTTGTCCGGCAACTGACGGTCGGTGATGTAGCGGTGGCTGAGTTTGGCCGCAGCGATAATGGCACCGTCGGTGATGGCCACCTTGTGGTGCACTTCATAGCGTTCTTTCAGGCCACGCAGGATGGCGATGGTGTCTTCTTCGCTCGGTTCCTCTACCAGCACTTTCTGGAAGCGGCGCTCCAGGGCGGCGTCTTTCTCGATGAACTGGCGGTACTCGTTCAGCGTAGTGGCGCCCACGCAGTGCAGTTCGCCACGGGCCAGGGCCGGCTTGAGCATGTTGCCTGCGTCCATGGCACCCTCGCCCTTGCCGGCGCCAACCATGGTGTGCAGTTCGTCGATGAACAGAATGATCTGGCCTTCCTGCTTGGACAGCTCGTTCAGCAGCCCTTTCAGGCGCTCCTCGAACTCACCGCGGTACTTGGCACCCGCAATCAGCGCGCCCATGTCCAGCGCCAGCAGGCGTTTGCCTTTCAGGCCGTCCGGCACTTCGCCATTGATGATGCGCTGGGCCAGGCCCTCGGCGATGGCGGTCTTGCCCACGCCGGGTTCGCCGATCAGCACCGGGTTATTCTTGGTACGGCGTTGCAGCACTTGGACCGTACGGCGGATTTCGTCGTCACGGCCAATGACCGGGTCCAGCTTGCCTTCTTCGGCACGCTTGGTCAGGTCGACGGTGTACTTGTCCAGCGCCTGGCGCGACTCTTCGGCGTTGGCGTCATTCACCGCCGCGCCACCGCGCAGGTTGTTGATGGCATTTTCCAGGGCCTTTTTGCTGACACCCTGGCTGAGCAGCAACTTGCCCAGCTTGCTGTTCTCATCCATGGCGGCCAGCAGCACCAGCTCGCTGGAAATGAACTGGTCGCCCTTTTGCTGGGCCAGGCGGTCGGCCTGGTTGAGCAGGCGCGCCAAGTCCTGCGACATGTTCACGTCGCCGGTGGGGTTCTGGATTTTCGGCAGCTGGTCGAGTTCTTTCACCAGTGCCTGGCGCAGGCTATTGATATCGAAGCCCACTTGCATCAGCAGTGGCTTGATCGAGCCGCCCTGCTGTTCGAGCAACGCCTGCAACAGGTGCACGGGCTCGATGGCAGGGTGGTCCATGCCTACGGCCAGGGATTGGGCATCGGATATTGCAAGTTGCAGCTTGCTGGTCAAACGGTCTATTCGCATGGTGTACCTTCCTTTAAAGGGCAGGTCGGAGCGATGGACAGCGCCTGTTTATAAAGAAACCTGCCTGAGATGCCTTTATAGATAAGGCTGATTCTGGAAGATTCAAGCGTAGCGGGGTTGACCGGGATCAACAGGTTGGATTAGCGCTTGGGGCAGGGGGTGCCCATCAAGGCTAGAGCGGCTGCAACCACACCAGCGAAGCGAAGCGGCCACCCTGCGGCGTACGGCGGTAAGAGAAAAACCGCTCGTCACTGACCGTGCACCAGCCACCGCCATAAACAGCCGATACCCCACGGGCCGCCAGGCGAATGCGCGCCAATTCGTAGATGTCTGCCATCAGCTTACCTGGCCGCCCGCCCTCGACAAAAGCCCGGGCCGCTGCAGGGTGCACGGCAGTAAAGGCATCGCGCACTTCCAGCCCCACTTCGAAGGCCTTGGGCCCGATCGCCGGCCCCAGCCACACCAGCGCCTCCTGGGGCGCCAGCGCCAGGCGGTCGAGGGTGGCTTCCAGCACGCCACCCGCCAGCCCGCGCCAGCCCGCATGCGCCGCCGCCACGCGGGTGCCCGCACGGTCACAGAACAGTACAGGCAGGCAGTCGGCCGTCATCACGGTGCAGGCAATGCCGGGCTGGCTGGTGCAGCTGGCATCGGCCTCGGCTACCACGGCCGGGTTGGCATCCGCCACCTCCAGCCCATGCACCTGCTTGAGCCAGGCTGGCTGGATGGCGAACTGCTCGCGCAGGCGGCGACGGTTTTCGGCAACCGCGGCAGGGTCATCCCCCACATGGTCACCCAGGTTGAACGTGGCGTAGGGCGGCAGGCTCACACCGCCCTGACGGGTGGTGACACAGGCGCGTACCGAGGCCGGGGCCGGCCAGTCGGGAAACAGCAGCGTCTGCGCCAGGTCACTCATCCGATGAAGCTCTCACGGTCCTGGTTGAGCAGCGACAGCAACCAGACGAAGTCGTCAGGCAGTGGCGACTCCCACTTCATGACCTCACCGGTGATCGGGTGGGCCAAGGCAAGGAACCGCGCGTGCAGCGCCTGGCGCGGGAAGCTTTTCACTGCCTCGACCATGGTTGGGCTGGCAGCCGGCGGAATGCGGAAGCGGCCACCGTAGGTCTGGTCGCCGACCAGCGGAAAGCCGACATGGGCCATGTGCACGCGGATCTGGTGGGTGCGGCCGGTTTCCAGCTTGACCCGTACATGGGTGTGCGAGCGGAAGCGCTTTAGCACCCGGTAGTGGCTGACGGCTGGCTTGCCGCCGTCGGTGACCGCCATGCGCTGGCGCATGCCGCCGTGGCGACCGATCGGGGCGTCGATCTTGCCACCGGCGGTGACCACCCCGATGACGATGCACTCATAAATGCGGCTGACCTTGCGCGCCTGCATCTGCTCGACCAGCTTGGTCTGCGCCTGCAGGGTCTTGGCGACCACCATCAGACCGGTGGTGTCCTTGTCCAGGCGGTGAACGATACCCGCACGCGGTACGTTGACGATGTCTGGCACGTGGTGCAGCAGCGCATTGAGCAGGGTGCCGCTGGCGTGCCCGGCAGCCGGGTGCACGACCAGCCCGGCGGGCTTGTTGATGACCATGATGTGGTCGTCTTCGTAGACGATATCCAGTTCGATATCTTCTGCTACCCACTCACCCTGGGCTTCCTGTTCGGCCTGCAGGGCAAGCTGGGAGCCACCGTGAACGAGGTCGCGAGGGCGCACGACGGCACCATCGACCGTCAGGCGGCCCTCTTTGATCCACGAAGTTAGCCGCGAACGCGAGTACTCGGCGAACAATTGGGCGGCGACCTGGTCGAGGCGTTGGCCGCCCAATTCGGACGGGACCTCTGCGCTAAGTTGAATGATCTCGGACATGCTCGATTCGGCGGGCGCACAGCCTTTGGTTTCGGCTGCGAGCTTGTGGTTAAATACGGCTTCTTTTGTCCCGGGGTTGGCCGGGGCGCTCATCATAACAGGACGGCACCGCCCAAAACAGCGGCCGTCAAAGGGACGCAAGCCGCCATGCAAGTGAAACACCTGCTGCTGATCGCCATCCTTGGGCTCACCGCGGCCTGTTCCTCGAATAAGGAAGTCATCGACGAGAACCTCAGCGAGGCCGAGCTGTACCAGCAGGCCCAGGCTGATCTGGACAACTCCAGCTACACCAGCGCCGTGAACAAGCTCAAGGCCCTGGAGTCGCGCTACCCGTTCGGCCGTTATGCCGACCAGGCGCAGCTCGAGCTGATCTACGCCAACTACAAGAACGCCGAGCCCGAGGCGGCCAAGTCGGCTGCCGAGCGCTTCATTCGCCTGCACCCGCAGCACCCGAACGTGGACTACGCCTACTACCTCAAGGGCCTGACCTCGTTCGACCAGGACCGTGGCCTGCTGGCGCGCTTCCTGCCGCTGGACATGACCAAGCGTGACCCGGGTGCTGCCCGCGACTCGTACAACGAGTTCGCCCAACTGACCAGCCGCTTCCCCAACAGCCGCTACGCGCCCGATGCCAAGCAGCGCATGATCTACCTGCGCAACCTGCTGGCGTCGTACGAAATCCACGTGGCCGACTATTACCTGAGCCGCCAGGCTTACGTAGCTGCCGCCAACCGTGGCCGCTACGTGGTCGAGAACTTCCAGGAAACCCCCTCGGTCGGCGACGGCCTGGCAGTAATGGTCGAGTCGTACCAGAAGATGCACCTGGACGAACTGGCCGCCACCAGCCTGGAAACCCTCAAGCTCAACTACCCAGACCACCCGAGCCTGGTCGATGGCGAGTTCCAGCCCAAGCAGACCGAGTCTGACGGCCGCGGTTGGCTGTCCAAGGCCACCCTGGGCCTGATCGAGACCGACACGCCGCTGCCGCCGGGCGAAACCCGCGCCAACCAGGACGTGGTCAAGCAGTTCCAGGACGCGCGCGACGAGATGCCGCAAGAGCTGCTGCCAAAGGATGAAAACGGCGACCCGATCGTGCCCGAGGGCCCGAAAGAGGCCGAGAAAGACCGGTCTTGGTTCAGCTACATGACCTTTGGTCTGTTCGATTGACCGACCGCGGTAAATGAAAGGGAGGCCTTGGGCTGATACCTGTCAGTTAGGCGTTACTGGGGCTGCTTTGCAGCCCTTCGCGGGCATGCCCGCTCCCACACGTTTGGCGCTGAACTCAAGAGATGCGCGATCCCCTGTGGGAGCGGGCGTGCCCGCGAAGGGTCGCAAAGCGGCCCCAAATGACTTAACTGACTGGCATTAGGCCTTGGGCCTCCCTTTTTTATTGGCTGCATCCTAGACTGACGGCTTCTTCAATCAACAAGCTGGACACCATGGTTCGCCTACTTTTCTGGATCGCCCTGATCGCCGCCGCGTTCTGGCTGTGGCGCAAATTCAAAATCAGCCAGCAGTCGCGCCCCGAAGCCAAGCTCGATGCGCCGCTGAAGATGGTGCGCTGCGCCCGTTGCGGCGTGCACCTGCCCAACGATCGGGCGCTGCGGCAGGGCAATGAGTGGTATTGCAGCCAGGCCCACCTGCAGCAAGGTCCTGGCCGCCAAGGCTAAGCAAAGAGCCCTGTGAGAGCGGGTTTACCCGCACCCACAGGGGCTGCAGTCAATTCACCGCTTCACATATCCCTCCCCGACCCTTTCACACCAAATACGACCCCCTCCCCTCCTCCAGCATTGACCCACCCCGGCAAAACTCGCTAAATCCTATTTATCCGCATAAATATGAAAAATAGCGAAATGCTCAAACCCAAACGCAAGCGCCAAAAGCTGTCGGATGTGATCGTCGAATCGGTCAAGCGCTCGATCGTCACCGAAGCGCTGCACCCCGGCGACCGCCTGCCCACCGAGCGTGAGCTGATGGAACACTTCGAGTGCTCCAAGGGCACTGCCCGCGAGGCACTCAAAGCACTTGAGGTAGAAGGCCTGGTCAGCACCCGCACCGGCCCTGCCGGGGGTGCCTACCTGGCCGAGGTGGGCATCGAGCCCGCCAGCCGAGCGCTGCGCAACTACCTGCACTTTCAGCACCTGGACGGCGAGCAGGTGTACCAGCTGCGCAAAGTCATCGAGGTCGAGTTGGCAGTGTCGGTAATGGGCCAGCTGAGCGAAGCGGACTATGCCGCGCTTGAGGCCAACATCGACTTCTGCAGTGCGCCGGAAGACAGCGAAGAGGGCCAGCGCGAACAGCGCCTGGCAGAGCTGGAGTTCCACACCCTGCTGGCCCACCGCTGCCCCAACCCGTTGCTGCGCTTCATGGCGGTGTTCCTCAACGACCTGCTGCGCGACCTGGTGGTGCTGAAAAAGGCCTACCTGCCCAAGCGCCAGCAGTTCGCCGCAGCCAACATCGACTACCACAAACAACTGCTGAGCGCCCTGCGCGCCAGTGACGAGCCCAGCGTACGCCGGCTGATGCACGAGCACATGTGCGACGCCGAACACCACATGACCGCACTGGAGGGCGAGGTCGCCCGCCACTTCCTGCTGGAGTTCAACCACCACCACTGATCCGCCTGGAAAGAGGCCTGCTCACAGGCCCGGCCGTACCCGCTTTGTCATTGCCACTCCTGCCTAATAACCACAACCAAGGAGTTACTCATGCAAAGACGTACCCTGCTCAAGGCAGGCCTTGCCCTGGGTGCCTTCGGTAGCCTCCCCTTGGGAGCACACCGGGCATTCGCCGATCAACCGTTGACCTTCTATGGGCTCAAGTCCATGTCGGGTGCCTTCGCCAGCTACGGCAAGTACGCCGACATGGGCTCGCGCCTGGCCATCGCCGAATACCCGCAGTTGCTGGGGCGCCCGCTCAAGTACAAAGTCATCGACACCGAAGGCAACGCCGGCAAGGCCGTGCGCAAGGTCCAGGAGGCCATTGGCCAGGATGGCGCCCGTTTCTTCCAGGGCTGCACCTTGTCGTCTTCCGCGCTGGCGGTTTCCAAGGAAATACACAAGGCCGGTGGCGTGTTCATGACCCCGGTGGGCGCCGACGAAATCACCGGCAAGGATTGCAACGCCTCGACCTTCCGCTGGTCGGTGCCGACTTACGGCGCCATCCGCGAAACCCTGGTGCCGATGATTCGCCAACTCCCGCAGGCCAAGCGCTGGTACACCATCACCCCACAATACGTGTTCGGTGACGCGCTGCTGGACAACGCCCGCAAAGTCTTCGCCGAGCAGGGCGTGGAACATATCGGCAACAGCTATCACTCGCTGCAAGAGCAGGAATTCTCGGGTTACCTCACCAATGCCATCGCGGCCAAACCCGACGTGCTGGTGCTGCTCAACTTCGGCAGCCAGGCCTCCAACGCGCTGCGCCAGGCGGTCAACTTCGGCATCAAGGACCGTATGAAAGTGCTGATGGTGTGGTCAGCCGGCCTCGACCAATTCCAGGAGCTGGGCAGCGACGTGCTCGAAGGCGTGTACCTGGGCGCGCAGTACTGGCACCAGGTGGATACGCCGCTGAACCAGCAACTGGTTGCTGCCACCCGCAAGGCCTACGGCATCAACCCCAACTACCCGCTGGCCGCCGACTATATCGGCACCAAGGTCATGCTCGAAGCCATCGTCAAGGCCGGTAGCCTGGACGGTGCCGCCGTCTCTGCAGCACTGCAGGGCATGCGTTTCCAGGGGCCGACCGGCGACGAGCTGATCCGCCCGGGCGACCACCAGGTGCTCAAGGATTACTACCTGCTGCGCGGCAAGCCCCAAGGGCAGATGCGCGACGAAGACGACTTGGCCGAAGTCATCAGCTCGGGCCGCTCGTTCGTCGAGCCCGACCACACCGGTTGCGCCTTGGCCTGAAGCCGCGGCGTTAGTCACTCACACTCGTACAGGCAGCCGCGCCGCGCGCTGTCGAGGGCACGCTCATGCTCGATTTGTACCTGTTCCAACTGCTCAACGGCCTGGGCCTGGGGATGATCTACTTCCTCATCGCCGTAGGCCTGACGATCATTTTCGGCTTGCTCAATTTCGTCAACTTCGCCCATGGTGCGTTCTTTCTGCTTGGCGCCTACCTGTGCTACACCGCCGTGGCCATCACCGGCAGCTTCTGGCTGGCGCTGCTGATCGCCCCCCTGGTGGTGGCCGCCCTGGCCTGGGCGGTCGAGCGCCTGCTGATCAAACGCATCTATCACCTGCCACACACCTTCCAGATCCTCGTCACCCTTGGCATCGCCCTGATCATCCAGGAAGCCTCGGTGCTGATCTGGGGCCCCGTGGGCAAGAACATCGCCGTGCCGCCCGAGCTGCGCGGGGTGTTGATCCTGGGTGATTTCATCTACCCGTACTACCGCCTGTTCCTGATCGGTTTCGCCGCACTGATCGGCGTTGGCCTGTGGCTGCTGCTGGAGCGCACCCGCTTCGGCGCCCTGGTGCGGGCCGGCAGCGAGAGCACCGAAACCGTGTCGCTGCTGGGTACCAATATCTTCCGCCTGTTCTCCCTGACATTCGCCTTGGGCGTAGGCCTGGCCGGCGTGGCCGGTGTGCTGTTCGCGCCGCTGCGCGGTGCCCAGCCCTTCGTCGGCCCGGAAATCCTCGGCATCGCCTTCGTGGTGGTGGTGATCGGCGGCATGGGCTCGTTTGGCGGTGCGCTGGTCGGCGGCCTGTTGGTGGGTGTGGTGCAAAGCATGATGACCAGCCTGTGGCCACAAGGCGCCAGCCTGATGATCTACGGCGCCATGGCGGCGGTGATCCTGGTGCGTCCGTATGGCCTGTTCGGGAGAGCCTGAGATGAGTGAAAAAAACCCTTTGCCAGTCGCCAGGGGCCGTGCCCCGGCACTGCTGTTGCTGGTAGTCGCCAGCCTGGTGGCGCTGCCGTTGCTGCTGCCATCGGCCACCCTGGCCACTGAAATCCTGATCTTTGCCCTGGCCGCGCTGGCCTGCAACCTGTTGCTGGGCTATACCGGCCTGCTGTCGTTCGGCCAAGGCATCTTCTTTGGTGTGGGCGCCTATGGCGGGGCATTGCTGATGATCCACCTGCAGTGGGGCATGTTCGCCGCGCTGCTTGGCGCCGCTGTATTCGGCGCCTTCCTCGCGCTGCTGGTGGGGGCCCTGGCCATACGCCGCACGGGCATCTACTTCGTCATGCTGACCTTGGCCTTCAGCCAGATGGCCTACTTCCTGGCCTATACCCTCAGTGGCTGGACCGGCGGCGACAACGGCCTGCTCGACGTACCACGGCCGAACATCGAGATCGCCGGCCATGTGCTGGTCGACCTGGCCGACCCGCGGCACTTCTATGTGTTTGTCGCCGTGCTGTTCCTGCTGATCTTTGCCGGCGCCTTGCGGGTCATCCGCTCGCCGTTCGGCAGCACCTTGCTGGCCATCCGCGAGAACGAGACCCGCGCTGCTGCCATCGGCTATGACACCCGCCATTTCAAGATCCTGGTGTTCATGCTGTCGGGCGCCATCACCGGGATTGCCGGGGCGCTGTACGCCATGCTGCTGCATTTTGCGCCGCTGTCGAACATCGACCTGATGATGAGCGAGAACATTCTGATCATGACCATCGTCGGCGGTACCGGCTCGCTGTTCGGCTCGCTGCTGGGGGCCGGTGCCATCGTGCTGTTGGGCGATGTGCTGTCCGAACTGTGGCCACGCTGGCTGATGCTGCTGGGGGTGATCCTGATCCTGGTCGTGGTGTTCATGCGCGGTGGGCTGTGGGGCGGCCTTACCGAACTGGCCAAGCGCCTGCTGGCTAGCCGTGCCCCCCATGACAAACCCCAGGCCAAGACCAAGGAGACCTTGTGATGAGCGACTACCTCCTGCAAACCTGCAAGCTGGAGCTGGCATACGGGCCGTTCAAGGCGGTCGCGGGCGTGGACCTCAACGTGCGCGCCGGCACCATTCACACCGTTATCGGGCCCAACGGCGCCGGCAAGACCAGCCTGTTCCACTGCCTGACCGGTGAGCGCCAGGCCACCGCGGGCAAGATCCTGTTCAACGGCCAGGACATCATCCGCAAGCCGTCCCACGGCCGTGTAGCACTGGGCATGGCGCGTTCGTTTCAGCTCACCAGCCTGTTCCAGAACCTGTCGGTACGCGAGAACCTGCGCCTGGCGGCCCAGGGCCGCGATGGCCTGGGCGCGCTGAACTTCTGGCGTAGCGTCGAGCACAAGCGCAGCCACTGGGACACCGCCGACCAGGTACTGGAGCGCCTGCAGCTGACTGGCCGCGCCAACACCCTCGCGGGCGAGCTTTCGCACGGCCAGCAGCGGGTGCTGGAAGTGGGCATGTCCATCTGCGCCAAGCCTACCCTGCTGATGCTCGACGAACCCACTTCGGGCATGGGCATTGATGACATCCCGGTCATGACCGACCTGATCAGCGACCTGGGCCGTGACCATACCGTGCTGTTGATCGAGCACAACATGAGCATCGTCATGTCGATCAGCCAGCGCATCACGGTAATGAGCCACGGCCAGATCCTGGTCGAGGGTACCCCTGAACAGGTGCGCAACGACGAGCGCGTGCGCACTGCCTACCTTGGTGAGGCCGCCTGATGCTCAACGTCGATTCGATCCATTCCTACTACGACAAGAGCCATGTGCTCGAAGGCGTCTCGCTCAAGGTCGAGGCAGGCGAACTGGTCACACTGCTTGGGCGCAACGGTGCCGGCAAGACCACCACCTTGCGCAGCATTCTTGGCATCGTTCGCCCTCGACAGGGGCAGATCAGCTTCAACGGCCAACAGTTGGTCGGCCGCGAAATCTTCGACATTGCCCGGCTGGGCATTGCCCTGGTGCCAGAGCACCGCGGCATTTTCCGCCAGCTCAGTGTCGAGGAGAACCTGAAGATCGCCGTGCGCAAGACCAGCCGCTGGCAGCTGGAGGACGTGTACAGCATGTTTCCGCGGCTGAAGGAGCGGCGCCGTAACGGTGGCTTCGCGTTGTCCGGTGGCGAGCAGCAGATGCTGGCCATCGCCCGCGCCCTGCTCAACGGGCCCAAGCTGCTGATCCTTGATGAACCGACTGAAGGTCTGGCGCCGGTGATTGTCGACGAGCTGGTGAAGATTCTACGGCGCATCAAGGACGAAGGGCTGTCGATCCTGCTGGTGGAGCAGAACCTGATGGTCTGCGATGCCCTTGCAGATCGCCACTACGTGCTGGAGCAGGGTCGGGTTGCCTACCAGGGCAGTGCGGCGCAGTTCCGTGAGGACCCGAGTATCAAGAACCGTTATCTGGCCCTGAGTGCCTGATTCATACCTGCTTTTCTGTACCGGCCTCTTCTGAGGACTACGCAGGACCTGTGGGAGCGGGCAAGCCCGCGAAGAGGCCGGTACCAGCAACCCGATACTTTCAGGAGAGATGAACCATGAACACCCGCATCGATCCCCCGCAGCACCTGCTTGCCCAGGGCCCACTGGTCAGCCGCGAACGCCTCTGGCAATCGCTGATGGACCTGGCCCAACTCGGCGCCACCGCCAAGGGCGGTGTGTGCCGCCTGGCCCTGACCGACCTTGACCGCCAGGCCCGCGACCTGTTCGTACGCTGGTGCGAAGAAGCCGGCTGCACCGTCAGCGTCGACGCCATCGGCAACATCTTTGCCCGCCGCCCCGGTCGCAACCCGGCCCTGCCGCCGGTCATGACTGGCAGCCACATCGACACCCAGCCCACCGGTGGCAAGTTCGATGGCTGCTACGGGGTCATGGCCGGCCTCGAAGTCATGCGCACCCTCAACGACTTGAAGCTGACCACCGAAGCCCCACTGGAAGTGGTGGTGTGGACCAATGAAGAAGGCTCGCGCTTTCCACCGTGCATGATGGGTTCTGGGGTATTCGCCGGTAAGTTCGACCTGCAGCAGACCCTGGACAAGGTCGATGACCAGGGCCTGTCGGTGGGGGCCGAGCTGCAGCGCATCGGCTATGCCGGCCCGCGCGTACCTACCGGGCATGCCGTGGGTGCCTACTTCGAAGCGCATATCGAGCAAGGCCCGATACTGGAAGACCAGCGCACGACCATCGGCGTGGTCCAGGGCTGCCTGGGGCAGAAATGGTTCGACCTGGTGCTGACCGGTGTAGAAGCACATGCAGGCCCTACCCCCATGCACTTGCGCAAGGATGCGCTGGTCGGTGCCGCCGAGGTCGTGGCTGCGGTCAACCGTGTTGCCCACGCCCACCAGCCGCATGCCTGCGGCACGGTAGGCTGCCTGACCCTGCACCCGGGCTCGCGCAACGTCATCCCCGGCCAAGTGCACATGACCATCGACCTGCGCCACCTCGACCCTGGGCACCTCGCTGCCATGGTCAGTGAAGTGCGCACGGCCATCGAAACCAGCGCAACGGCACACGGCCTTGCCTGGCAGCTCACCCCGACGGCCGACTTCCCGCCGTTGTACTTCGCCGAGCAGTGCGTGGATGCCGTGCGCCAAGGGGCGCATGCGCTGGGCCTGAGCCACATGCATATTGTCAGTGGTGCCGGCCACGATGCGATTTTCCTCGCCGAGCTGGGCCCGGCCGGGATGATATTCGTACCGTGCGAAGGCGGCATCAGCCACAACGAAATCGAAAATGCCGCGCCGCAGGACCTGGCCGATGGTTGCGACGTGTTGCTGCGCGCCATGTTCCAGGCCGCCAACCCAGGAGCCTGCTGAAATGCCTCAGAAAACCGCGATTGGCGAGTTCACCGCTGCCGAACTGCTCGAACTGTACCAGCGCCGCCAGTTGTCGCCTGTGGAGGTGGTCGACGATGTGCTGGCGCGCATTGACCAGCACAACCCGGCGGTCAACGCCTATTGCCACGTCGACGGCGAAGGCGCCCGCGCCGCTGCCCGGGCCAGCGAACAGCGCTGGCAACGGGGCGAGCCTTGTGGCCGGCTCGATGGCCTACCCGCCTCGATCAAGGACCTGACCCTGACCCGTGGCATGCCTACCCGCAAAGGGTCGCGCACCACGTCTGCGGCCGGGCCATGGGAGGTCGATGCCCCGTTCAGCGCCTTCATGCGTGAGGCCGGTGCAGTCCTGGTGGGCAAGACCACTACCCCCGAGTTCGGCTGGAAGGGCGTAACCGACAACCCGCTGTACGGCATCACCCGTAACCCCTGGAACACACGGCTGACTGCCGGTGGCTCGTCGGGTGGTGCCGCCGCCGCTGCCGCATTGAACCTGGGCGTACTGCACCAGGGCAGCGATGCCGGGGGCTCTATCCGCATACCCTGCGCCTTTACCGGCACCTTCGGCATCAAGCCAACGTTTGGCTATGTGCCGCAATGGCCGGCCAGTGCCATGACCGTACTGTCGCACCTGGGGCCGATGACGCGCACGGTGGACGACGCGGTGCTGATGCTCGACTGTGTCGCCCGCCCCGATCCACGTGACGGGCTGGCCGGTGCGCCACGACAGGCTCCGTGGCTGGGCCAGCAGCAAGACCTGAATGGTCTGCGCATCGCCTACAGTGCCAATTTTGGTTACGTGCAGGTCGACCCGCAGATCGAGGCGCTGGTGGCGCAAGCGGTACAGCGCCTGGCCCGGCTGGGTGCGCAGGTCGAAGAAGTGGACCCCGGCTTCAGCGACCCGCTGGAAACGTTCAATACCCTGTGGTTTGCAGGTGCAGCGCGGCTGGCCAGTGCGTTGAGCGATGAGCAGCGAGCGCTGCTTGACCCTGGGCTGCGCTGGATTGCCGAACAGGGGGCTCGCATCAGCCTGAGCGAATACACCCAAGCGCTGGAGGCACGGGCGGAGTTGATTGCGAAGATGAATGCCTTCCACCAGCGCTATGACGTGCTGGTTTCGCCGATGCTGCCGCTGGTGGCGTTCGAGGCCGGGCACAACGTGCCGCCTGGGTCGGGGATGGCGCAATGGATGGAATGGACGCCGTTCAGCTACCCCTTCAACCTGACCCAACAACCCGCAGCATCGGTGCCTTGCGGGTTCACCCGCGAAGGCTTGCCGGTAGGGCTTCAGGTCGTGGCCGGGCGCTTTGCCGATGATCAGGTGCTGCGGGTGTGCAAGGTGTATGAGCAGCATTACCCAAGCCGGCATCTACAGGCGCCGATTACAGGCTGATATCGCTACTGGCCTCCCCTGCCTCATCGCAGGCAAGCCAGCTCCCACAGGTACCTCGCAGGCCTTGAGTCTTGCGCAATACCTGTACTGCTCTTGAGCCTTGTGCAATACCTGTACTGCCCTTGAGCCTTGTGCAATACCTGTACTGCCCTTGAGCCTTGTGTAATACCTGTACTGCCCTTGAGCCTTGTGCAATACCTGTGGGAGCTGGCTTGCCTGCGATAGGGCCGCACAGCGGCCCCGGCATTCTCAGCCCAAACGCCCCGCTGGGGCATAGGGCGCCGGGTCGATGATCGGTTCGGCACCGGTCAGCAAATCGGTGAACAGCTGGCACGAAGCCGGCGCCAGCACCAACCCGTTCCGGTAGTGCCCGCAGTTCAGCCACAACCCCGCATGCCCCGGCACCGGCCCGATATACGGAATGCCCTCAGGCGACCCCGGCCGCAGCCCGGCCCAGTGCGCCACCACGGTGGCCCCTTCCAGCTCAGGCAACAACTCCACCGCCGAAGCCTTCAGGCTCTGCAGCGCATCCCCGGTCGGGGTCTTGTCATACCCGGCATGCTCAAGCGTACTGCCCACCAGAATGTGCCCATCACGCCGCGGGATCGCATAGCGCCCCTTGGCCAGCACCATGCTCGGCAGGAAGTCTTCGGCACATTTGAACAGAATCATCTGGCCCTTCACCGGTTCCACCGGCAGCGCCAGGCCAAGCGTACGCAACAGGTCGCCACTCCAGGCGCCAGCACTGAGCACCACCTCATCCGCCGCCAGCACACCGTCGGCCGTATGCACCCCGGTCACACGCCCGCCTTGCTGGGCGAAACCGGTGATCTGGCAGTGCTCGCGCAAAGTCACGTTCGGCATTGCCAGCAACGCCGCCTTCAGCGATTTCACCAGGCGCGGGTTGCGCACATTGGCCACGCCCGCCATGTAGACGGCGCGCTTGAAACCCGGGCCCAGTACTGGCACCGCGTCATAGGCTGCCGAGATATCCACCGCACGCAACGGCCGTTGTTCGCGCTCGGCCCAGGCCAGCGCTTGAGCTTCGTCATCCAGGTCCAGCCAGTACAGGCCAGTGGTGTGCACTTCGGGGTCGACACCGGTGCTGGCGAACAAGCGTTCGCCCAACTGTGGATAAAAGTCCTGTGACCAGTGCGCCAGGGCGGTCACTGCCGGGCTGTAGCGCCACGGGTACAGCGGCGAAACGATGCCGCCACCGGCCCACGATGACTCACGGCCGACCTCGCCCTGATCGCACACCACCACATGGCCGACCTTGGCCGCCAGGTTGAACGCCGTCAACAGGCCGATCACCCCGCCGCCAACCACCACTACTTGCTTGCTCATCTGTCGATCCAACACCTGAAGTAAAACCGCGATGCGCCGGGCACCATTCAACCTTCAGCTCCCCCAGCAGTGCGTGCTGTGCCCAACGGCACCCGGGTTGCGCTGCACCCCTGCCTGGTCCAGCTGGAAGTCGCCACAGCCATCCTGCGCCATCAGCCCATGCGGCAAGCGCCGCGCGCGCAGCGTGAAGGTGTCGCTGTCGCGTTGCGCCTGCAGGCTGTAATGGCGGGTGCCGCCGGGCAGCGCCGGGTCGCCCTCGGCGTATTGGCCGGTGCGTACGCGGTGGCGCTCCAGGCGCAGGGCGGCATCGTGCAGCAGGCCAACCACTTCGCTGCGCGCGGCTCGCCGAAGCTGGTCGCTGTAACTGGGGTAGGCAATGGCTGCCAGAATGCCGGTCACGGCCAGGACAATCAACAACTCCATCAGGCTCAAACCTTGCTGCATGTCAGTCTCCTCTCAGTCTCTGTCGCCAGGTGATGCGCTGGAATGTGCCGTCGGCTGCGGCGTAGACCGCCTCCAGTACATGCCTGGATTGGCTTCGCTTGCTGACGGCAGTAATGCGCAACAGGGTGACCGCCTGCCCTTCGGGCACGTGGGCAGCGCGCTGGCTGATGCCCAGGTTTTGTAGCTGGAAATAGCCGGTCGGGGTGGCTTGCCACGGGCCAGCCAGGTCGTATGGCTGTGGTGGCGGCAGGCAGGCATTGCACGAGGGCGGCGGCGGGCCCTGTTCCAGCTGACGCACCCCGGCCTGCAAGGCGGCCTCGGCCTCCTCAAATGCGCGCAAGCCGTCGCTCAGGTAACCATTCATACGCGTTTCGACCAGCGCGTCGCGCAGCGCCGATGCGGCCAGCAGGCCTAGTAGCAGGTTCAGGACCAAGGCCAACAGCAGCACCACACCTCGCTGGCGGCTCATGAAGCCGGTACCGGGTTGCGCAATGCCACGCTCAGCGCGTGGTGCTGCTCAAGTTGCAGCGTGGGTTCATACAAGGTCAGCTGAATATCCACCCGCTCACCGGCAACCTGCACGATGCGCAGCTCCCGCACATGCTCGACCAGCGGCTGATTGTTGCCCCGGCGCTTGAAATACAGCCTGCCGCCGCTGTGCGCATAGTGGTGATGGCTGATGGGCACCGCCATCTGTGTGGCGCTAGCCTGTGCCCGGCGGCTCAGCACCTTGACCTCGTCGATACAGTTGGTCAGCAAGGTCCAGTCCGGGTCGCCGGTATGCCCCGGCAACTCGGCGACCATCAGGCTCAAGCTGGACGGCCCTACCTCCATGGGGCGGGCGAAGCCAGGCGGCACAGCCTGGGCCGGAAAGTCGCCAGGTTTCAGGCGCAAACAGCCAAACATGCCCGCCATGCGAATATCCTGGGCCATGCGCAGCAGCGCCTGGCGCGCCTCCCCTTGCATGCGCAGGGCGGCCCCTTGCAGCCGCCAGGCTTGGTGCACAGAGGCGAACAGCTGGCTGGCCGCCACCAGCACCATCAACCCGATGGTCAGCGCCAGCAGCAACTCAAGCAAACCAGCACCCGTTTGCCGGCGCCTCATCGCCGTGCCCTTTCAAGCTCACTGTGTGCCGCCATTGCCGCCTGCCCATCGCGTCGCGTACTGTCTGTGGCTTGCAAGGCCTGCAGTTGCAGCCCCGCAGCGGCGAACATGCCCACGGCGACGACCACCACCGCCAACAACACCTCCAGCAGCGTCATGCCCTTTTGCCATGCGTGCATCCCTGCACCTCCTGCGATTTTTCCCGCTATCGCCTTCAACTTGAGCGACTGGACCTCCTGCCCAGCCACCGAGAAGCTATTAGCGAAGCACTTCCTGGGAGCAATGCACGGTGAAGCAACGCGGGGTAACACTGATACAGATGTTGTCGGCCTTGGCTGTGGCGACATTGCTGACGCAGATCGGCCTACCGGCCTACGCCAGGATGAGCGATGACCTACAGCGGGCGGCGGTGGCGCGCGATCTGGCCCAGGCACTGCGTACCGCCCGTAGCCACGCGCTGTTGCAGGGGCAACCGGTACTGGTGCAGGCGCTGGATGGCAATTGGGGAAATGGTTGGCGTGTAACCCTGGAGCACAACCGGCAGGTACTGCGTGAGCAGCGGCTGGCCAGGCCGTTGGTAATCGTCGGCAACAGCGACGAACAGTTCAAGTTCAGTGCCCTGGGTGTGCCAATGAAGCTGGGCAACGGCTGGTTCGCCATCACCCTGGAGGTGTGCGAGCGCTCGGCGGCCAGCAGCCGCCACCAAGTGGTGATGGCATCTTCAGGGAGGGTCAACTTGCTGGCTGAGCACCGCGACAATCAGCGCTGCCCCGGCTAACGCGCTTATCGAGCAGCCTTGCGTCGCGCAAGGCCGCTCGTGCACCTAAGCCCTGGCCGGTCAGATCAGCGAGCGAACCCGCAGCTCTTTGGGCATCGAAAACGTGATGTTCTCTTCCCGCCCATCCAGCTCTTCAGCGCCGGTAGCACCCCATGCCTTGAGCTGTTCGATCACACCACGCACCAGCACTTCCGGGGCCGACGCACCGGCGGTGATGCCGATACGCGCAGCCTGGTCGAACCAGCCGCGTTGCAGGTCCTCGGCGCCATCGATCAGGTAGGCCGGGGTGCCCATGCGCTCGGCCAGCTCGCGCAGCCGGTTGGAGTTGGAGCTGTTCGGGCTGCCAACCACCAGCACTACGTCACTTTCATCGGCCAGTTGCTTGACGGCGTCCTGGCGGTTTTGCGTGGCGTAGCAAATGTCGTCCTTGCGCGGGCCACCAATGTTCGGAAAGCGCGCACGCAGGGCGTCGATCACACGGCTGGTGTCATCCATCGACAGGGTGGTCTGGGTGACGAAAGCCAGGTGGTCCGGGTCGCGCACCTGCAGCTTGGCCACGTCTTCCTCGTCTTCGACAAGGTAGATGGCGCCACCGTTGCTGGGGTCGTACTGGCCCATGGTGCCTTCGACTTCCGGGTGCCCTTCGTGGCCGATGAGAATGCACTCACGGCCATCGCGGCTGTACTTGGCGACTTCGATATGCACCTTGGTCACCAGTGGGCAAGTGGCATCGAACACTTTCAGGCCACGGCCAGCAGCTTCCTGGCGCACGGCCTGGGAAACACCGTGGGCACTGAAGATGACGATGACATCATCCGGCACCTGGTCCAGCTCTTCGACGAAGACGGCGCCACGGTTGCGCAGGTCTTCGACGACGAACTTGTTGTGCACCACTTCATGGCGCACGTAGATCGGCGGGCCGAAGACTTCCAGCGCGCGGTTGACGATCTCGATCGCCCGGTCGACCCCCGCGCAGAAGCCGCGAGGGTTGGCGAGTTTGATTTGCATGCTCGGCTCCAGGCTTACAGGGCCTTCACCTCGAGGATCTCTACCTCGAAGGTCAGGGTCTTGCCAGCCAGTGGGTGATTGAAGTCGATGGTCACCTGGTTGTCGTCGAACGCTTTGACCACACCTGGCAGTTCGGCGTTGGCGGCGTCGTTGAAGATGATCAACAGCCCGTCGGACAGCTCCATGCCTTCGAAGTTGGACCGCGGCATGATTTGCACGTTTTGCGGGTTGGGCTGGCCGAAGGCATTTTCTGGTGCAACCTGCAGCGTACGCTTGTCACCGGCCTTGAAGCCGAACAGGGCGTTCTCGAAGCCCGGCAACAGGTTGCCATCGCCGACCTTGAAGGTTGCCGGGGCCTTGTCGAACGTGCTGTCTACGGTGTCGCCGTTTTCCAGGTGCAGCGCGAAGTGCAGGGTGACTTCGGTGTTCTGGCCGATACGGGTGTCAGTCATGGACCGGATCCTCGGACTTCTTGCTCTTGAACATATCCAGCGCCAGCATTACCGCACCAACGGTGATGGCGCTGTCGGCCACGTTGAAGGCCGGGAAGTAGTGGCGGTTCTGCCAGTGCACCAGAATGAAGTCGACCACATGGCCCAGTACGATGCGATCGTACAGGTTGCCGATCGCCCCACCGAGCACCAGCGCCAGCGCCACGGCCAGCCAGGTTTCATTACGCCCCAGGCGCTTGAGCCACACCACCAACACTGCGCTGACCACCACGGCGATCAGGGCGAACAACCAGCGCTGCCAGCCGGCGCCGTCGGCCAGGAAGCTGAACGCGGCGCCGGTGTTGTAGGCCAGGGTCCAGCTGAAGTAGTCAGGTATGACGACGATCTGCTGGTACATGGTCAGGGCGTTGTTGAAATACAGCTTGGTGGCCTGGTCGATGACCAGGACCAGCAAGCTCAGCCAAAGCCATGCGAGGCGCCCGAAGCGGCCCGCTGCAGGGTTAGGCATAGTGGCGCACCTCACCCGAGCCGGTCAGGTTGTCGACGCAACGGCTGCAGATTTCCGGGTGCTCCGGGTGGCTGCCAACGTCGGCACGGAAGTGCCAGCAACGGCCGCACTTGGCGTGGCCGGACTTGACCACCTGCAGTTTCAGGCCCTCGACTTCGGTGGCAACCGCTTCGGCAGGCGCCTGGGCAAATGGCACCACGCTGGCAGCGGAGGTGATCAGCACAAAGCGCAGCTCGTCGCCCAGCTTACCCAGGTCGGCGCTCAGGGCCTCATCGGCGTACAGGGTCACTTCAGCCTGCAGGTTGCCGCCGATGACTTTGGCGGTACGCTGGTTTTCCAGCTCCTTGTTGACCGAGGCCTTCACGGCCATGACGCGGTCCCAGTAGCCACGGTCCAGCTCGGTGCCTTCCGGCAGCTCGCTCAGGCCCTGGTACCAGCCATTGAGCATGACCGACTCGTTGCGCTCGCCCGGCAGGTACTGCCAGATTTCGTCGGCGGTGAACGCCAGGATCGGTGCAATCCAGCGCACCAGCGCTTCGCTGATGTGATACAGCGCAGTCTGGCAGGAACGGCGGGCGACACTGTTGGCGCCGGTGGTGTACTGGCGGTCCTTGATGATGTCGAGGTAGAAGCCGCCCAGCTCCTGCACGCAGAAGTTGTGCACCTTGGAGTACACGTTCCAGAAACGGTACTCGCTGTAGTGCTCTTCGAGTTCGCGTTGCAGCAACAAGGTGCGGTCCACGGCCCAGCGGTCCAGCGCCAGCATGTCTTGCGGGGCCAGCAGGTCGCGGGCCGGGTCGAAACCGGACAGGTTCGAGAGCAGGAAGCGTGCGGTATTGCGGATACGCCGGTAGGCGTCGGCGCTGCGCTGCAGGATCTGCTCGGAAACGGCCATTTCACCGGAATAGTCGGTAGCCGAAACCCACAGGCGCAGGATGTCGGCGCCCAAGGTGTTGTTGACCTTCTCCGGCTCGATGGTGTTGCCCAGCGACTTGGACATCTTGCGGCCGTTTTCGTCCACGGTGAAGCCGTGGGTCAGCAGCTCGCGGTACGGCGCATGGTTGTCGATGGCGCAACCGGTCAGCAAGGAAGAGTGGAACCAGCCGCGGTGCTGGTCGGAGCCTTCCAGGTACAGGTCGGCGCGCGGGCCGGTGGCGTGGCCAATGTTGTGGGAGCCACGCAGCACGTGCCAGTGGGTAGTACCCGAATCGAACCACACGTCGAGGGTGTCGGCGATCTTGTCGTACTGTTCGGCTTCAGCGCCCAGCAGTTCGGCAGCGTCCAGCTTGAACCAGGCTTCGATGCCCTGCTGCTCTACGCGCTTGGCCACTTCTTCCATCAGTTCGACGGTGCGCGGGTGCAGCTCGCCGGTCTGCTTGTGCAGGAAGAACGGAATCGGTACGCCCCAGTTGCGCTGACGCGAAATGCACCAGTCTGGGCGGTTGGCGATCATCGCGTGCAAGCGCGCCTGCCCCCAGGCCGGAACGAACTTGGTTTGCTCGATGGCTTTCAGCGCACGCTCACGCAGCGGCTCGCCGGTAGTCGGCTGCTTGTCCATACCCACGAACCACTGCGCGGTCGCGCGGTAGATCAGTGGGGTTTTATGGCGCCAGCAGTGCATATAGCTGTGGCTGATGGTTTCGGTGTGCATCAGCGCACCGACTTCACCGAGTTTCTCGACGATGGCCGGGTTGGCCTTCCAGATGAACTGGCCGCCGAACAATGGCAGCGACTCGACATACACACCGTTGCTCTGCACCGGGGTAAGGATGTCATCGTTGACCATGCCATAACGCTTGCAGGTGACGAAGTCGTCTTCACCGTAGGCTGGCGCGGAGTGCACCACCCCGGTACCGGCGCCCAGCTCGACGTAGTCGGCCAGGTACACCGGCGACAGGCGGTCGTAGAGCGGGTGACGGAAGTTGACCAGCTCCAGCGCCGCGCCTTGGGCGGTAGCGATGACCGAGCCTTCCAGGTTGTAACGCTTGAGGCACGACTCGACCAGTTCTTCAGCCAGCACCAGCAGGCGCTCACCGGTGTCGACCAGGGCGTAGGTGAACTCGGGATGGATGTTCAACGCCTGGTTGGCTGGAATGGTCCACGGGGTGGTAGTCCAGATCACGATGGCGGCAGGCTTGGCCAGCGACGCCAGGCCGAAGGCGGCAGCCAGCTTGGCTTCGTCGGCAACCGGGAAGGCCACGTCGATGGTCTGGGATTTTTTATCGGCGTACTCGACTTCCGCCTCAGCCAGCGCCGAACCGCAGTCGAAGCACCAGTTCACCGGTTTCAGGCCCTTGAACACGAAACCTTGCTTGACCATTTCGGCCAGGGCACGGATTTCACCCGCCTCGTTGGCGAAGTTCATGGTCTTGTACGGGTTGTCCCAGTCACCCAGCACGCCCAGGCGAATGAACTCGGTCTTCTGCCCTTCGATCTGCTCGGCAGCATACTCGCGGCACAGCTCGCGGGTGCGGTCGGCCGACAGGTGCTTGCCGTGGGTAACCTCGACCTTGTGCTCGATCGGCAGGCCATGGCAGTCCCAACCCGGCACGTACGGCGCGTCGAAACCGGCCAGGGTCTTGGAACGGACGATCATGTCCTTGAGAATTTTGTTCAGCGCATGACCGATGTGAATCTTGCCGTTGGCATAGGGCGGGCCGTCGTGCAGGACGAACTTTGGACGATCCTTGCCAATTTCGCGCAGCTTCTGGTACAGGCCAATGCTGTCCCAGCGCTGCAGGATCTGCGGTTCGCGCTGAGGCAGGCCGGCCTTCATGGGGAAGGCGGTGTCCGGAAGGTTAAGCGTGGCTTTGTAGTCGGTCATTTCAGGCTCTTCGTTAGCGGTTGAGCGTGCCAATGTGCACGTGCGGCGGCGATATCCGCATCGATCGCCGACTTCAGCGCCTCCAGGGAGGCGAATCGCTGCTCTTCACGCAGCTTGTGGTGGAACTCCACCGTAAGGCGCCGGCCGTAAAGGTCGCCGGCATAGTCCAGCAGATGAATTTCCAGGTGCGGGCGCCCATCACCGGCAACGGTGGGGCGCACGCCAATGTTGCCGACACCCGGCCAGGCCTTGCCGTCGATTTCGATGCTGGCCAGGTAGACCCCGGACAGCGGTACGCGGCGGCGCTTGAGCTGGATGTTGGCAGTGGGCGTGCCAAGCTGGCGAGCCAGCTTCTGGCCGTGCAACACACGGCCGGTAATGCGGTACGGGCGGCCCAGCAGGTGCTCGGCCAGCTCGAAGTTGCCGTCGGCCAAGGCCTGGCGCACTTCGGTGCTGCTGACCCGCAGGCCGTCCTGAATCACGGTGTTGGCAGCTTCGACGGTAAAGCCATATTGCTTGCCGGCCTCGACCAGGAAGGCGAAGTCGCCGGCGCGGTCGCAGCCAAAGCGGAAATCGTCGCCCACTTCGAGGTGACGCACGCCCAGGCCATCGACCAGGATGGTCTTGACGAACGCATCGGCGCCGAGCTTGCTCAGGCGCTGGTTGAAGGCCAGGCACAGCACCCGGTCGATGCCTTCGGCGGCCAGCAGCTCGAGCTTGTCGCGCAGGCGGGCCAGGCGCGCAGGTGCGGTATCGGGCGCGAAGTACTCGCGCGGTTGCGGTTCGAAGACCACCACGCAGGTCGGCAGGCCCAAGGCCTGGCCGCGCTCGCGCAGGCGCGCCAGGATTGCCTGGTGGCCACGGTGAACCCCGTCGAAGTTGCCAATGGTGGCGACACAGCCCCGGTGCTCGGGGCGCAGGTTGTGAAGACCTCGAACCAGCTGCATAACGCGCTTCTTGCTCATAAAGTGGCCGATTATAACCACACCGGGGCGCTGGTGACAGGCAGCAGTGCCACTGTGGGCCGTGGAATGCGAAAAACCGACGCCTGGCCCTGCCCCGACCTCAGTGCAGCGCCTTGCGGACAAAGTGCCGAGGGCGGAAACCGCACAGGAACAGGCACCCGAAGTAGGTCACCACACCCGCGCCGATCAATGCGCCGAGGCGCAGGAAACGCTCGAGCATGTTGCCCTGCTCCCAGGCTGGCATGAAGTGCATGCCCAGCAGCAGCACGCCAGACATCAGCGCCACCGCCAGTACCAGCTTGAGCAGGAATACCATCCAGCCGGCCTGGGGCTGGAACAGGCCCTGGCTGCGCAGCTTCCAGAACAGCAACCCGGCGTTGAGGCAGGCCCCCAGGCTGATGGCCAGGGCCAGACCTGCATGTTGCAGCGGGCCGATCAGGGCGAGGTTGAACAATTGCGTGCAGACCAGGGTGAAGATGGCGATCTTCACCGGCGTACGGATGTTCTGCTGCGCGTAGAAGCCGGGCGCAAGCACCTTGACCAGGATGATCGCCAGCAGACCGACCGAATAGGCGATCAGTGCGCGCTGGGTCATGGCGGCATCGGTGGCGGTGAACTTGCCGTACTGGAACAGCGCCACGGTCAGCGGCTCGGCGAGGATCGCCAGGGCCAGGGTGCAAGGCAGCACCAGCAGGAAGCACAGGCGCAGGCCCCAGTCGAGGATCCGCGAATACTCTTCACGGTCCTTGTTGGCGTAGGTCTTGGCCAGGGTCGGCAGAAGAATGGTGCCCAAGGCTACCCCCAGCACACCGGAAGGAAGCTCCATCAGGCGGTCGGCGTAGTACATCCAGGAAACCGAACCGGCGACCAGGAAGGAGGCGAAGATGGTGTTGATGATCAGCGAGATCTGACTCACCGACACCCCGAGGATCGCCGGCAGCATCTGCTTGAGCACGCGCCATACCCCGGTATCGCGCAGGTTCAGCCGTGGCAGCACGAGCATGCCGATCTTCTTCAAGGCTGGCAGCTGGTACAGCAGCTGGGCCAGCCCCCCCGCCAGCACGCCCCAGGCCAGGGCCATGATCGGCGGGTCGAAATAGGGGGTGAGGAACACGGCGAAGACGATCATCGCCACGTTCAGCAGGGTCGGCGTAAAGGCCGGCACCGAGAAGCGGTTCCAGGTGTTGAGGATCGCCCCGACCAGCGACGACAGGGATATCAGCAATATATAAGGAAACGTCACCCGCAACAGTGCGGTGGTGAGTTCGTATTTCTCGGCACTGTCGACAAAGCCGGGGGCCGTGACCCACACCACCCAGGGCGCGGCGAGTATGCCCAGGGCAGTGACCAGAGCCAGGACCAGCGTGAGCAGGCCACTGACATAGGCGATGAAAGTACGCGTGGCCTCCTCGCCCTGCTGGGTCTTGTATTCGGCAAGAATCGGCACGAAGGCTTGGGAAAACGCGCCCTCGGCGAAGATACGCCGCAGCAGGTTGGGCAGTTTGAAGGCAATGAAGAAGGCGTCGGTGGCGATGCCGGCGCCGAAGACCCGCGCCAGAATGGTGTCGCGCACGAAACCCAGCACCCGCGAAATCATGGTGATGGAGCTGACTGCAGCCAGGGATTTGAGCAGGTTCATCGAAAAGTTTTACGCCTGGGACTTGAGAGCGCTGCCAGATGACGCCCGGATGTGCGATAATCCCGCTTCTTTGCAGGGGTGCCAAAAACTCCCGAGTTTACAGGTCGTTGCGTAGAAAGGAATCTCTCCTTCCGCGCACACATGCCACTCGGCAGATCCTTGCAACTGGCCTTGACATCCGTCCGACTCATCGGCATGATTCGCGGCCTTATTTGTTTGCTATTTACCCAAAAGTCTTTCGAGGAGCTCGACGGTGGCCAACACACCTTCCGCCAAGAAACGTGCAAAACAGGCTGAGAAGCGTCGCAGCCACAACGCCAGCCTGCGTTCCATGGTCCGTACCTACATCAAGAACGTAGTCAAGGCCATCGACGCTAAAGACGCCGAAAAAGCGCAAGCTGCTTACACTCTGGCTGTGCCTGTAATCGACCGCATGGCCGATA
>Ga0308166_1001323_pt1 | contig 26829 bp, 33 predicted proteins | sample PhyCR2_2_FD_202137 | JGI IMG/M metagenome (GOLD analysis project Ga0308166, IMG submission 202137) | Phyllosphere microbial communities from UC Gill Tract Community Farm, Albany, California, United States - DLSLCC.R2 | ecosystem: Host-associated > Plants > Phyllosphere > Unclassified | place... | reverse complement strand
TGAAGGTCGATCCTGAAACGCCGGAATCTTTCATGCTGAGGCCAAAGCGCCGACGCTGGGAAAATGAGAAGTACACCCGCTGGGTGAAGTCGCAGCAGTGCTGTTGCTGTAATAATCCAGCAGACGACCCCCACCACCTGATAGGCCACGGGCAGGGTGGAATGGGTACCAAAGCGCATGACATGTTTGTGATACCGCTGTGCAGAGCGCATCACGACGAGTTACACGCTGACCCCGTGGCATTTGAAGCGAAGCACGGCGACCAGTTGGTGCTGTTGTTTCGGTTTTTAGATCGTGCGCTGGAAATTGGCGTATTAGCATGAACAGTGGAGAAAACATGCGTGATATTCAGATGGTTTTAGAGCGTTGGGGTGGTTGGGCTGCGAGTGATAGTTCCGGTGTTGATTACTCATCAATAGCCGCTGGTTTCAAAGGGCTTCTTCCCCCAACAAGCAAATCCCGCCTGTCATGTACTGATGACGATGCCCTAATTATCGAGGGGTGTTTAGCTCGACTTCAAAAACGCAAGCCCTATGAGCATTCGCTCTTGGTTGCACACTATCTCTATGGAATATCAAAGCGGAAAATCGCGAAAGCGCGAAAAAAAGATGAAAAGCTTATACGCATTGAGATTCAGATGGCTGAGGGATTCATCGACGGTTGCCTATCTATGCTTGATATCCGCTTGGAAATGGAAGCTTAATTCTAAAACAAGCTGGTCAATCAGGTTGACCAGCGCTTTCTTTAGCTTCTGGGACGGGAGAAATAATATTGTCACTACCTATTGAAACAAGGATTTCGATTGTTCTTTCTTTTCTAGCTAAAAGTTTTTCCCTCAGCCCAGTACTAATATTACCCTTGAGGTGCTTTTCAATCTCTGCAAGGTCTCTTTTGCATTTAGAACGTTTAGCCGCATCTTCAGGGGATTCAAGCCCGTGCCTAGAAATAAACCAGTTCATAAAATAAGTGATGAGAGCTGCTAATCCGGGAATGAGAGCAAAAACTACCGTTCTCCAGGGATTGTTAGGATCTGTGAAGATTGCCCCCGCTACCAAGCTTAAGACTGCACCCCATCCAGTAGTTGCAACAGCAGCTTTTCCAGTGCTTAAAGGTTTTGATTCGGCGCTCATTTTCTTTTCGACTCTTCCCTTATGGCTTCATCAATTAAGTTAACGAGCAACTCGCTGTTTCTACGAGGTAGCTTTACTGTCACTGATTTTTTGAGTCCTGTAGACTCATCATTAAATTGGAACTCGAAAATTCGTGTAGGGAAAAGACGGCGCCATAACATTGATGAAGCAGCATAGCAAAAGCGATAGCAAACAGGGACGATCATAATCACCCCTATCCACATCACTAATTGTACTACTGCCTCATTTCCCATCAGTTCCTCTCAGCAGGCCTTTTGTTTTTGACCTTTTTGATAGCATAACGCTTAGTTACGTTGCGTGCAGTGTATGTCTTAGTTGTTTCAAGGTCCACAACGAACAAATCTTCTTTTGTAAAACTAATTTGGCCAGTCTGAACTTGACTTATAAACACTTGATCCTCAACGTGAACAGCGCTTTCTTCGTCAACATGCACCATTCTCCATCCGGAAGTACCGTCGAAGTTAACTTGAACAAAACGAACATTAACTTCTTCAGTGGAAATTTCTTTCTCAAGTAGCGTACCGCGCGGAAGAGGCTTTATCTCCTCAGTCTGCTCTCCTTCAAGACGCAAGATCTCTTCACCACTGCTATCAACGATCTTAAAAACCGGTGCCTCTTTCCCATCAAGAGGAGCTCGAACGACATTAACTAGCGCATCGCGAATTACTGGATCAGTGACAAGCTTAGCAACCGCATCATTGCATACGATTTCTTCACCATCGAGCTCAAGAACAGATTCATTTGTGCCGACTCTTTTAGTAATAGCAATTACTTTTTTTGTCCCTAACTGCCTTACTAGGGCGAGTGCAGGAGCACCAATGACCGCACCTGCCATCCCAGTTAATCCAATGACCTTAGCTACGTTGATAGCCGAAGGAACAAGCTCCATAATTGTATAAGCAATGCCCAATGACCCAGCCTCAGCTGGATTTGTCACCATTAGCTTAACTGTCTCATGCCCGTCATGTAGACGCTTGTCTGCCGCACTAATCAGTTCTGCCATCGCACCAATAGAAATGCTTAACGTTTTTGCATCAATTTTATGCTGTGCAAGCTCATTATCATTAGCATCATAAAAAATTTTAAATGAAGTATCTTCCTGCACTTGGCCCTCGTTTTATCCGAATTCTTTTTCTTTAAGAAAATATCCCTTTTCTTTAAAAAAAACACTATTGCGGTCCGCATTTTTTATCTTAGGATGTTAAGAGTGGTTTCTACGCCACGGACTTAAAACGATTCCTAAACCTCGCCATGCTGGGGTTTTTCCATGTTTAGAGGCTGCCTACGGGCGGCCTTTTTTGTTTCCCCTCGTTCTGAGAGGACTCACGGCAATAAGAGGGGGCTAAATGTCCGATCCTGTTTCTGGCGCTACGGTAGCGGCTGGTGGTCTTATGGGGGCCAGTATCTTTGGCCTGGCAACCGGTATTGATTACGGTGTGGTGTTTGGCGCATTCGCTGGTGCAGTGTTCTATGTCGCTACGGCGGTTAATATCAGCCGCCTTAAGCTGGTGGGCTACTTCATCACCTCATTCATCTTCGGCGTAATTGGCGCTCCACTTCTTGGCTCTTACTTCTCCAAATGGACGGGGTATAGCGACAGGCCACTTGATGCGCTGGGCGCGGTAATCGTAGCCGCTATTGCTATTAAACTGCTGACGTTCGTCAACAGTCAGGATTTGGGCAGCCTGTTTGGAATTCTCTCGCGTTTACGTGGTGGAGGGGCCAGTAATGGTAACAAGTGATCCTAGTGCAATGGCGAATGCCATCATATGCGGGGTGATCGTTCTTGCTCTCATGTTTTACCAGCGTGGAGGGGCGAGACATCGTCCACTGATATCGCTGATGGCTTATTTCACGGTGCTGGTTTATGCCAGCGTCCCTTTCCGTTACCTGTTTGGCCTGTATCACGAATCGCACTGGTTTGTGGTGCTTGTGAACGTTCTGATTTGCGCTGCTCTTCTCTGGGCACGGGGAAACATGGCGCGCCTGATTGATGCACTGAGGCACTAATGAACCAATCACAATTTCAGAAGGCGGCTGGTATCAGCGCCGGGTTAGCTGCGCGCTGGTTTCCACATATCGACGCTGCCATGAAGGAATACGGCATCACCGCACCGCTTGATCAGGCCATGTTCATTGCTCAGGCAGGTCATGAATCAGCAGGGTTTACATTGCTGGTGGAGAGCTTCAACTACCGCATTGCCGGACTGGTTAACTTCATTCGTGCCGGTCGTCTAACCGCTGAGCAGGCAAACGCGCTTGGCCGCCGTCCCGAAGAACGAACATTGCCGATTGAGCGCCAGCGTGCCATTGCCAACCTGGTATACAGCAAACGCAATGGGAACAACGCTCCCGGTGATGGCTGGTTATATCGTGGTCGTGGCCTTATCCAGATTACAGGACTGAATAACTACCGTGATTGTGGAAACGGCCTGAAGGTAGATCTGGTTAAGCAACCTCAGTTGCTCGCTGAAGACGTATACGCCGCAAGAAGCGCGGCATGGTTCTTTGTCACCAAGGGCTGCCTTAATCATTCTGGCGACCTGATGCGCGTGACGAAGATTATCAACGGCGGAACGAACGGACTGGAAGATCGGCGAGCTCGCTTCGGCCAGGCTAAAACGGTGCTGGTATGAAAAAGTGGCTGCGACTCCTACTCCCGCGATGGGAGACAGATACGGTTGTTCTTCAGGAAAAAGGCAATGAGCTTCATATCGTCTGCAGCTATGACGATATCGATCCCGGCGAGATGTTTGACGGTATGTGTGAGCTTAAGACCTTCACCTGGCTGAACTGGTCTTTCCCGTCAGGTGAGCCTATGAACGTTCGATCATTTGAACCGAAGGTGGAACATGAGCATTGTTGAAATCATCATCGGTGTAATTGGTGCAATATGTGTGGCCGCTGCCAGCGGATTCGGATTGGGCCATATTCGGGGCACCAGCAAAGCGGAAGCCAAAGCCGACCAGCAGCGCACCGAAGATAACGCAGCGGCCACGGTCGCAGCTGCAGAGCGCCGGGTAGAGACAACGAAAGAGGCCAGTAATGTACAGCAGACTGTTAACCATATGCCTGATGACGATGTTGATCGCGAGCTGCGTAACGCGTGGAAGCGTCCCGGTGGTGGTCGATACCGCCTGTGACTGGGTAAAACCAATCTACCTGACTGAACACGACATCGACGTTATGGACCGCCAGACGAAGAAAGACATCCTGGCGCATAACAAAGCGTGGCAGGCTAACTGCCAGAAACAAACCAGAGCCTCGCAATAGGGGGCTTTTTTATGCGCATCGCACGCGCACATCAAAGAAAGTCTTTCAGCTGTGAGCCTGGGCAAACCGTTAACTTTCGGCGGCTTTGCCGTGCGACAGGCTCACGTCTAAAAGGAACTACCACATGAAATATTTATCGCTACAGCAAGCGATGCTCGGCATGCGAATAATCATGACCGACGATGGCCTCATTTTGAAAAGTCCGGCAGGTAGCGCACATTACGATTTGAAAGGACGTCGCCATACAGTATGGGGTGATGCTTCTTTCTTCCCTGAACATCTACGCGTTAAAGATAAGCGCAAACCGAAATGTGGCCACGTCAGTTTCGGCAATGGCGAAATCGTTGCTCATCGGGCTGATGGTTCTGTGGCCTGGCGAATGGGGAAGATCGGAGAACCTGCCAAAACGCCTGATGATGCATTAGGTGAGCTGTCGGCTGTTTACACCCTTCCACGTTACAAAATTAGTAGCTACATGAAGAGACAGGAGCTGATTGCTAATGCTCTTGATGAAGCCAGGCAAAGATTTAGTGAAGAGTTTGGAGGGGTTCCAGCCGATAAAACAGCGGTAGTATTCCTGGCTGATCGCTGGGTTGCTGTTGAGGGGGGATATGCTCCAGACGAAATGCGTGATGCCGTGGAATACATCAAGCGGAAAAGGAAGGAGAAAGCAGACGCAAAGGCGATGGCTGAATCATCGCCATTCTTTGTAGTGGGCGGCGTTGTACATATCAAACAATCAGTCATCCAACCTGTTAATAACGAAGAAAGCTGCTTAAGTCGTTACATTTCGGAGAGAGTGAGCGAAGCTTTACGCGAAGCCACACGTCCTGGTGGAATCATTCACGCCGCCACTAAGCGTTAAAAGGCCGGAGGACATATGCAGGTCACTATTGATGGTGTCCCGTTTGTGCCTGCCTGCGCTTCAGCGTCACGGATTGGCATTGCCATTACTACCCACAACCGGCCAGAAGTTTTAAAGCGCGCCATTGAGCAGCATACCAAACATCTTCCTGTCGGTGCGCTGGTGGTGGTTATCGACGACGGCTCTAAACCTGCCGCCGTAGTATCAGACGGCGTGCAGCTGCGTCGCCATGAAACATCACTCGGCATTGTTGCATCGAAGAACGCCAGTTTAACCGCGCTAATGGACGCCGGGTGTAAGCATCTCTTCTTGTGGGACGATGACGCCTGGCCCATCGCTGATAACTGGCACTTGCCTTACATTGAATCACCCGAGCCGCACCTGGCTTATCAGTTTCTCGATCTGGCAGGGACGAATAAGCTGAAGGATATGGCGGTCCTGTACCGGGATGATAAGCACATCGCTTACACCGGGCAGCGCGGCGTGATGCTGTATTACCACCGTAGCGCTATCGAAAAGGTTGGTGGTTTCGATCGGGTATACGGTCGCGGCATGTATGAGCATCCGGATCTGGCGCTGCGCATTCACAACGCCGGGTTATCGACCTGGGCGTTCGCTGATGTGGTCGGCTCTGAAAAGCTGATTCACTCCATGGATGAGCATCAAGAGGGGACTCGCTCTATTCCCCGGCCTGACCGTGAAGCACTGGTGAAACGAAACGTCGGAATATTCAACGCCCGGCGGGATAGTGGTTATACCGGATTCGCTTCATACAGTACCAATCCGAATCTGGTGATTACGACGCTGCTTACGAGTCAGCCAGACCCACAGCGCGGCGGAAAAATGAAACCCGACCCACAGGCTCTTCAGGTTTGGGCGGATTCAATATCCGGCGCGTTGCCGATTGTCCTGGCTGACGAATTACAAGAGTCGCCAACTGGTGCTGGTCTGGTTGAAGTCCCGCTGGTGGACATGAGCCCTTACTTTGCTCGCTGGCTTCACATTTATCAGTTTCTACGTGCGCACCCTGAGTATCACCTTGTCTGGTGTACGGACGGTACTGACGTTGAAATGTTGCGAGAGCCCTGGGCAGAAATGGAGCCGGGTAAAATTTACGTTGGCTCAGAGCACAAGACGTATGCCGACGAATGGATGACGGTCAATCACCACGGCAGTGCATACCAACAATTTCTGAAGCAGCACCGCGACGAACCTTTGCTTAATGCTGGTCTGCTTGGTGGCAGCCGTGAGGACGTCATGGAGTTTGCACACCGGATCATCCGCCTTTACTACCGGATAGAGAGCCATCGCTTCTGGAAGATGGAGACAGCACCCGCAACGCTGGTGGACATGGGCGCGTTCGGTATAGCTGCAAAATCTTTCGGAGATCGCATCATTACCGGTCCTAAGGTGCACACCATCTTCAAAACGGATGGCTTCGGAAAGGAGTCGGCCTGGTGGAAACATAAATGATAGGGGTGTTTATGATGTCAGAGCAGAGAGTAGATTATTTGGAAAAAGAGGTTAAGTTATTAAAAAAACAGCTTGAGGACCACAAAGAATCTACAAGCCGTTTAATGAGTTCACTACACTCAGAACTTCAATCAGCTTTAATTAGGATTGCCGAAAAAAGTAAAAAGCCTTAACTGCAATTAGCAAAACTTTGGCGTGCATGCTCAATTGCCAATGCTTCAATTTCTTTTAAGGTAAGGCTATGGATATCCCGACCTTCTACATTGATTCTGAAATTGTGCTGGGAGCTATCATCACCTTCCAGGAACACATGTAACTCATGGTTTGTTAAGGAGGAGTTGATACCACCCACAGTTTTTAAGCTGTACTTCATATTTTCTCCAGATAGCCAAAGGTAATCAGCCATCCCTCTGCATTGAATGCGCCAGTGTTCCACCACTGACGGGCTGAACACGTACTTTAACCAGGGTTAAAGCTCAACAACACCCTGATATTCAGACAGTAGCCGCCATCGTGCGGCTTTTTTATTGGAGATTCGCTGGTGGCTGAAGACATAAAGTTTGTGGTGGTCGGCCATGTTTCTCGCATAGTTCATGCACAACGTCTCGCTGCGATGCTGGATGCCCATCTGCTTATTGATGACGGTAACCACGGCGCGAACTGGAATCACCGACGCGCGCTGGAGTGGGCAGCAGAGCAAACATGCCGGGTGGTAGTGTTGGAAGATGACGCGCTGCCGGTACATGGATTTACCGAAAAGGTAACTGACTGGCTGGCTCGTTTTCCTGACGACATGCTGAGCTTTTATCTCGGTACCGGGCGGCCTCCACAGTATCAAATGCAGATTGCTGAGCGGCTAACCGTGGCTGATAAGACACGCGCTGATTACATCACGCTGTCGAGACTCATTCATGGCGTTTGCTATAGCGTCCCGCCTGAGCATGTGCATCGCGTGCTATCCCGTTGGGATAACAGCAAGCCCGCCGATTACGCTGTGGGTGATGCATGGGGTGGCTCAGTGATCTATCCGTGTTACTCGCTGGTGGACCATGCAGATGGTGAACCGGTTGAGCGTCACCCTGACTCAGCGCCACGCACAGAACGCCGTCGGGCGTGGAGGATGGCGTGAATAAAGAACCACGTATCTACGGCAGCAAATGGGACAGAGAGCGTCTTGTGTTCCTCCGTGCACATCCTCTCTGTGTGATGTGCCGGGAGCAGGGAAGGGTGGCAGCAGCAACGGTTGTAGACCACATCATTCCGCACAAACTGAAAGAAGCTCTTCGATCTGGCGATGCGGCAGCCATAAGCAAAGCTCAAAAGCTCTTCTGGAGCCGCAGTAACTGGCAGGGCCTGTGCAAGCAGCATCATGATTCAACGAAGCAGAGGATGGAGAAGCGCGGCACCATCATCGGCTGTGATGAAAGCGGCCTTCCTCTTGATCCTACGTCGCACTGGTTCAAACGATAACATTTCTCATTCGTGAGCCGTCAGGGGAAGGGTGGGGTAAAAGTTCAGGACTAATCCCCTGAATGACCGCCGCCCATCCTTTTTGTGCACAACCGCGAAATGAAAAGTTTTTTTCCGGGAGGTTCCGATGGCAGGACGACGCCCGAAACCGACCCACCTGAAAGTGGTAACCGGCAACCCGGGCAAACGCAAACTCAACGACAAAGAGCCCACACCGGCGCGAGAAATCCCGAGTCCACCCGAGCATCTCTCTGACTGGGGAAAGGTAGCCTGGGGAAAGCTAACCGTGCTACTCGACGGCATGGGAATTCTGACCATTGCCGATACGCTGGCGCTCGAACGTCTTTGTGATATTTACGCCGACATTCTGCAACTGCGTCTGACGATTGCCGATGAAGGGCGAACGTACACAGTGCAGACAGAGGGCGGTTTTTTGATTAAAGCAAACCCGGCGGTTGCCATGCTTGCCGACGCTGATCGTCGATTTAAAAGCTACCTGGTTGAATTCGGTCTCACTCCGGCCGCCAGAACGAAGGTGAAAGTGGATGGTGGAGAAAAAGAAGAAGACCCGTTCAACCAGTTCTTCGGTTGATCCCGCAACGCGATACGCCATGGATGTAGTTTCGGGTAAGGAAATCGCCGGGCCGGATATAAGAAATGCCTGTAAACGACACCTTAAGGACCTTGAATCATGTCATGCCCGGGGGCTGTTTTGGGATACCGAAGCTGCTCAGCGCGCCATCGACTTTTTCGCGAAAGTGCTGAAGCTCAACGGCGGCGAGCATGAAGGTAATCCCTTTATCCTCCTGCCCTGGCAGTGTTTCATTGTTGGTTCGATATTTGGGTGGAAAAACTCTGAAAACTACCGTCGTTTTCGCATGGTGTATGTCGAATCGGGTAAAGGTTCGGGGAAGTCACCACTGGCTGGCGGAGTAGGGCTCTATTGCCTGACAGCTGATAAAGAACCACGTGCTGAGGTTTATGCCGCGGCTACGAAAAAAGACCAGGCCATGATCCTGTTTAGGGACGCGGTGGCGATGGTTGATCAGTCACCAGCGCTGGCGCAGCGGATTAATAAATCAGGCGGAGCCGGGAAGGAGTGGAACCTGGCTTTCCTTCAGACGGGGTCTTTCTTCAGACCCATCAGTTCTGATGATGGACAGTCAGGTCCGCGTCCGCATTGTGCACTGATTGACGAGATTCACGAGCATAAGAACAACCAGGTCGTTGAGATGATGCGCGCCGGTACGAAAGGACGTCGGCAGGCGCTGATTTTCATGATCACCAACAGCGGCCACGATAAAACCAGCGTCTGTTATGACTACCACGAGTACGGGCGCAAGGTAGCAGAAGGTTCGATCGAGGATGACAGTTTCTTTTCGTTCATTTGCTCGCTTGATGAAGGGGAGGACCCGTTTAAGGACGAGACCTGCTGGAAGAAAGCTAACCCCTCGCTTGGTCACACCTTCACAGACCGTTATCTGAGGGAACAGGTCACCCAGGCACGTGGCATGCCGTCGAAAGAGAGTATCGTTCGCCGGCTCAACTTCTGTCAGTGGGTAGACGCCGATAATCCCTGGATGAGCAGCGATGTGTGGATGGGATGTGAAGAGGACTTCGACCTGCATGAATTGCAGGGTGAGGAATGTTATGGCGGCCTTGACCTTTCTGGAAGCCGGGACCTTACCGCGCTGGCGCTGTTTTTCCCGAAAAAAAGAAAACTGCTGGTGGAGTTCTGGACACCGAAAGACACGTTGCTTGATCGGGCTAAAACGGATCGGGTTCCTTATGACGCGTGGGAGCGGGATGGATACATTCATACCACGCCAGGGAAAGCGGTTAAGTACGGATTCGTTGCTGAACGTATAGCTGACCTTTCTCAGATGTTTTTTATCAAGGCGATAGCCTTTGACCAGTATCGAATCAAATATCTTGAACCTGAACTGGAAGATGCCAGCGTATCAGTGCCTTTGATCCCTCACGGGCAAGGGTACTACAAAGCCCAGGAGTCAGGGTTATGGATGCCGCACTCTATTGAGCTGTTCGAACAGCGGCTGGATGACGGCGACATCATCATCAAAACCAATCCCTGCCTGCGCTGGAATGCTGCATCAGCAGTAACCGAAGCCGATCAGAAAGAAAACCGGATCTTTGCCAAGAAAAAGAGTACCGGCCGTATTGATGGCGTAGTGGCATCTGCTATGGCTATTGGTGCATCTGAAGGGGATGTTGGGGATGAGGGCGATGTCGATGGATTTTTTGACGAACCGATCATAGTGGGTATCTGATGGCTAAGAATAAACAACCCGGGCGTGTAAAAAGCGCCCTGTTAAACTGGCTGGGAGTACCAATCAGTCTCACGACAGGTGAATTCTGGCGTGAATGGTATGGCACCAGTAGCAGCGGAAAGGTTGTTACCGCTGATAAAGCGATAAAGCTCTCTGCTGTCTGGGCTTGTGTCAGGCTGTTGAGTGAGTCCATTTCAACACTCCCACTGAAAATATACGTGCGCCAGCCTGACGGGTCTCGAAAGGCTGCGACCGATCACCCGGCCTATTCGGTGCTGTGCCGTCGCCCTAACTCAGAAATGACGCCATCCCGCTTTATGTTGATGGTAGTAGCCAGTATTTGTCTTCGTGGGAATGCCTTCATTGAGAAGAAGTTCATCGCAAACCGCCTGGTTTCGCTGGTGCCTTTGTTGCCGCAGAACATGGTGGTTAAACGTCTCACTACCGGAGCGCTGGAATACAAATACACTGAAAACGGAAACGAACGCATCATTCCAGTTAAAAACATGATGCACATTCGCGGATTCGGGCTGGATGGTGTTTGTGGGATGATGCCAACGATGGCGGGCGTTGATGTATTTGGCGCTGCTATGTCGGTGGATGAAGCGGCAGCAAAAATTTTCGAGAATGGCCTTCAGAGCACCGGATTTTTGTCCTCTGAAAATGCACTGACGAAGGAGCAGCGCGATCGACTGCGCCAGAACCTTCAGTCATTTATCGGTTCAAAAAATGCCGGAAAGCTGATGGTTCTGGAAAATAAATTAACTTACCAGAACGTCACAATGAACCCGGAGGCTGCGCAACTTCTTGAAAGCCGTTCATTCAGCATTGAGGAAATCTGCCGCTGGTTCCGCGTTCCGCCCTATATGGTTGGGCATACGACAAAGCAGAGCAGCTGGGCTTCGAGTCTGGAGGGTATGAACCTTCTTTTCCTGACGCACACCCTGCGACCTTTGCTGGTGAACATCGAACAGGAAATTGGACGGTGCCTCCTGGACAGCGATGATGAGGTGTTCGCGGAGTTCTCCGTAGAAGGACTGCTGCGCGCCGACAGCGCGGGCCGTGCTGCGTACTATACCAGCGCGCTCCAGAATGGGTGGATGTCCCGCAATGATGTGCGCCGTCTTGAGAATATGCCACCGATTGAAGGGGGTGACATTTACACCGTTCAGCTCAACCTGACGCAACTGAAAAATCTCGAAAGCAGCAATCCTGCTGTTCAGGCTCTGGCCCTGAGAGAACTGCATAACCACATATTCCCTGACATTTCCTTTGAACAATCTCCGCTGAAACAGGCCGCTTAGGAGCATTTTCCTGATGAGCAAAAAACAACTTCCGGCAGCACCGGCGGGTCGCCCCTGCGCGCGGGTCACCTGTGAAACTTTACCCTCCGCCATGGAACGCTGGGATGGCGGGATCAAAGCTGCGGCCACCGACGACAACAGTATTTCTGTTTTTGATGTGATCGGGCAGGACTACTGGGGTGAAGGCGTAACAGCCAAACGTATCGCCGGTGCGCTACGGGCGATGAATGGCGCCGACGTCACGGTCAATATCAACTCCCCTGGCGGTGACATGTTCGAAGGCCTGGCAATCTACAATCTTCTGCGTGAATACGAAGGCCGTGTGACGGTGAAGGTGCTCGGTATTGCCGCCAGCGCCGCCTCGGTCATTGCGATGGCCGGGGATGAAATTCAGATCGGTCGTGGTGCCTTCCTGATGATCCACAACTGCTGGGTCTACGCGATGGGTAACCGCCATGACTTTGCGGAACTGGCACAGTCTCTGGAGCCCTTCGATAACGCTATGGCAGACATCTACGCGGCGCGTTCCGGCCTTGATATGGCATCTGTTCAGAAACTGATGGATGCCGAGAGTTATATCGGTGGCAGTGACGCTGTGGCGAAGGGACTGGCAGACAGCCTGCTTTCTGCTGATGCGGTCAGTGATGGCGATGAATCACCCGCGGCCGCGCTTCGCAAACTTGATGCGCTGCTGGCTAAAACCAATACCCCGCGCTCTGAGCGCAGAAAACTCATTAAAGCCTTATCCGGTGGCATGCCTGGCGCTGTCACCACCAACGACGGTACGCCGGGCGCTGCCGAAGATATCAAACCTGAAACCCTCAATTCACTTGAAAGCGCTCTTGCGGCGTTAGTCAAATAAGGACCCTTTATGTCTGAAGTAAACGAAATTCTGAAAAAAGTCACTGCCAGCATTGAAGAGGCAACCGGCAAATTCAACGCGAAAGCAGAAGACGCACTCAAAGAGGCGCAGAAGTCAGGCAGGCTGTCAGAAGAAACAAAAGCTGCCGTTGATAAAATGGCTTCTGAGTTCAACGCGCTGCGTGAAGCTGAAAAAACCCTGAAGGCCGCAATGGGCGAACTGGAGCAACATGTTGCCCAGATGCCGCTGGCAAACGCAAAACAGGTTATCGAGTCCGTTGGCCACCAGGTGATCTCCGCTGAAGCCCTGAAAACCTTTGCTTCCAGCGTGGAAGGCGGTAAGCGCATCAGCATCCCGGTCAAGGCCGCCCTGACTTCGGTGGATGTGCCTGATGGTGTCGTGGAGCCACAGCGCCTGCCGGGTATTGATACGGCACCGAAGCAGCGCCTGTTCATCCGCGATCTGATTGCTCCAGGCCGTACGTCCTCCTCAGCTATTTTCTGGGTGCAGCAGACAGGCTTTACCAATAACGCGAAAGTGGTTCCTGAAAATACGCAGAAACCATACAGCGAAATTGAGTTCACGCCGAAAATCACTGGCGTCAGCACCATCGCCCACCTGTTCAAAGCCTCAAAGCAGATCCTGGATGACTTCGCACAGTTGCAGTCCACCGTTGATGCCGAAATGCGCTACGGACTGAAGTATGCAGAAGAGCAGGAAATTCTCTTCGGTGATGGTACCGGCGTTCATTTGCACGGCATCGTTCCTCAGGCGTCAGCTTTCAATCCGGCGTTCACTGTCGAACAGCAGAGCGGGATTGACGATCTGCGTCTGGCAATGTTGCAGGCACAGCTGGCACGCTTCCCGGCGTCTGGTCATGTTCTTCACTTCATTGACTGGGCGCGGATCGAGCTGACCAAAGACAGCCTGGGTCGTTACATTCTGGCGAACCCTGCGGCGCTGACTGGTCCGACTCTGTGGGGTCTGCCAGTTGTTGCAACGGAAGCGGCAGCCTTCCAGGGTAAATTCCTGACCGGTGCATTTAACGCTGGTGCGCAAATCTTCGACCGCGAAGATGCGAATGTGGTTATCTCCACGGAGAACGCCGACGACTTCGAGAAAAACATGATCACCATCCGTTGTGAAGAACGTCTGGCGCTGGCTGTGAAACGCCCTGAGGCGTTCGTGTACGGTTCATTCAGCACCGGCGCGGGTAGCTGATAACTATTGCGGCCTTCGGGCCGCTTTATTTCGGGGCAAACAAATGCTTGATCAGAATGTGGTGAAACAGCATTGCCGCATTGATACCGACTTTACGGGTGATGATGCTCTGCTGGAGATTTACACAGGTGCAGCGGCCCGGTACGTCCAGACATGGACACGCCGAACGCTTTACGAAAAGGAAAGCAGCCCTGGCTACGCTGACGACCCGGACCCGATACTGCTCAATGATGATGTTAAGGCAGCCATGCTACTGCTTATCGGTCACTGGTATGCAAACCGGGAAGCAGTGAACATCGGAAACATTACGACAGAAATTCCTTTCGCCGTAGAAGCACTTTTGCAGCCCTATCGGATTTATGGATTGTAGGGGGTGTTATGCAGGCCGGAAGACTGAGAGACAGGATCACAATACAGAATATTACTACGGAAAGGGATGATTCCGGTCAGCCAGTTGAATCCTGGCATGACGGCGCAGAAACCTGGGCAGAAGTAAAGGGCATCAGTGGGCGTGAACTGGTAGCCGCTGGCGCTGAAACCGCAGTCGCTACTATCAGGGTATGGACACGATTTCGTAGCGATATAACTGCTGCGTCCAGACTCAGGGTTATGACTGGCCCGTTCAAGGGTGCCATTTTGAATATCATTGGTCCGCCGATACCTGATTCTCGCGGCATTCAGCTCGAAATTCTTTGTAAGCAGGGGATCGAAAAATGATAGACACGAGCCTCGATTTTTCCGGGTTAAATGACATCGCAAAGGATCTGGAGGCGCTTAGCCGCGCGGAAAACAACAAGGTTCTGCGTGATGCCACGCGCGCCGGGGCAGAAGTTCTAAAGGAAGAAGTGATCGCACGCGCTCCTGAGAGAACCGGAAAACTGAAAAAAAACGTTGTGGTGGTTACCCAAAAAAGCCGCCGCCGCGGGGAGATTTCTTCCGGCGTCCATATTCGTGGCGTTAACCCGCGCACCGGCAACAGCGATAACACGATGAAGGCGAATAACCCGAGAAACGCCTTTTACTGGCGCTTTGTGGAGATTGGCACTGCGAACATGCCTGCGCATCCTTTTGTGCGACCCGCTTACGATACGCGCGAGGAAGAGGCCGCCAGCGCCGCCATTGCCAGGATGAATCAGGCTATTGATGAGGTGTTGAGCAAGTGAATGAAGATAATATCTACGCCTTGCTTTCTTCCCTGGCAGAAGGACGGGTATATCCCTATGTTGCGCCATTAGGTAGTGACGGGAAACCGTCTGTCTCTCCACCCTGGATTATCTTTTCCATCGTCGATGATGTTTCCGCTGACGTGCTGTGTGGCCAGGCAGAGAGCAGGGTTTCCGTTCAGGTCGATGTGTATTCCACTTCGATCGCTGAATCACGCTCCCTGAGAGATTTGGCGCTCGCTTCGCTTAAGCCGTTAAACCCTACAGAGGTGGTAAAAATCCCCGGGTACGAGCCAGATTATCGGCTCTACCGTGCCACCCTGGATTTTAAAGTTACCCCGTGACAATTAATTCACCCAACGAACCCGCCTGATGGCGGGTTTTCTTTTTCCAGGAGACAGCTATGTCTGCACTTTATGAAAAATCGCAGCTGACGAAGATCCTTATTTCCTCCCTGCCTGCCACCAAAGAAACGATGGATTCCGCAACCTTCCTCGATCTGAGTTGCACCATCAAAGAAATTCAGTTCACCGGTGGTCAGAAGCAGGATATCGACGTAACAACACTTTGCTCTACCGAGCAGGAGAACATCAACGGCCTGCCTTCTCCGTCAGAAATCTCTCTGTCCGGCAACTTCTACAAGAATCCGGCGCAGGACGCCTTGCGTGATGCGTATGACAACGATACGACCTACGCTTTCCAGGTCATTTTCCCGTCCGGCAAAGGCTTTAAGTTCTTGGCTGAAATCCGCCAGCACACCTGGTCTTCCGGTACCAACGGCGTAGTGGCGGCAACGTTCTCCCTGCGCCTGAAAGGTAAGCCTGAAAACATCGAGTCTGGCTCCTGAGAGGTCGCATGAAGAATATTAAAAATCTCGCCCTGGCTAAGATGTCGGGTTTTCGTCATAAGACGGTCGCCGTTCCTGAGTGGGAGGGCGTCAAAGTGGTTCTCCGTGAGCCGTCAGGTGAAGCCTGGCTGCGCTGGCAGGAAGTGGTGAAAGCGGGTGCTGATGATGAAAATGTGTCGGTATCGGAAAAGGCACACCGTAATCTTTGCGCTGACGTGGTTCTCTTCATTGACGTCCTGTGCGACACCGATAAGCAACCGGTATTCAGCGTAGACGAAGAAGAGCAGGTACGTGAAATCTACGGCCCCGTCCATTCACGCCTGCTCAAACAGGCGCTTGACCTGATCAACAATGCGGACGAAGCGCGGGAAAAGTCTCAACCCCCGGCGTAAAGTTTCTGATGTCGCTTGCGCTCCGGATGGGGCGCACGCTCTCAGAGCTTCGGCAGAATATGACGGCAAGCGAGCTTCTGATGTGGATTGAGTTCGACAGGCAAAGTCCGGTTGGCGATATCCGTGGCGACATTCAGGCCGCCCAGCTCGTCTCTGCCATCTACGGATCGCAGGGGGCAAAAGTACCGCTGGACGATGCGATCCTGCGATGGGGTGGCGATGAGCAATCAGAACCGAAGGACCCGTTTGCAGGGCTTGAGGCTGCTTTAATGGCTGCATCAAATTAGGGCGGTAAACCGCCCGTAACTTAGTTTATTTGCGATAATATAAAAACTATAAAGCCTATAAGAACTATAGCCCCTATAACTTTACCTATGTTCTCTGCTACATTTTCTGTCTGCTGTGCCTGCGCATTCAATTCTGAAGTTTTATCTAAAATGGTATCAGTAATAGCGTTAAATTCTTCGGAAAGAGTATTGTAAATAGAAATTTGAGCCTCTTCCGGCTCATTTTCAAAAAAATCGTTGATGACATCATTGCTCTCAAGTGTGGCTATATGAATATTCTCACCTAAAGAGGATATATAATCAAAATAATCACACTGAGTTTTTGCTAACCCTCTTATTTTTAAGCGGTTAGGCTTATAGGAAAGCGTTCCATCTTCCTTTTCCCTAACTTCGTAGTAGTCATCCGGGTTGCCGGGAACTTCAAAGTTCAAGCTCAACATATATGTCTCCATGTGCAAAAAAACCAAGCCTCTGAGGTGTTAGTCCGAGTGGCTATTCTATTTTCATTATTAAGGTACAAGAGATGGCGGCTCTACGCGAACTAATAATTAAAATCTCCGCGAACTCTCAGTCTTTCCAGAGTGAGATTGCTCGCGCCTCACGAATGGGTGCAGATTATTACCGAACCATGCAAAATGGAGGGAGGCAAGCAGCAGCCGCTGCCCGCGAAAGCGAGAGAGCACTTTCTGATCTTACTGCTGGATTTGCATCAGCAGGGAAAGCCGCCGCGGCTGCTAGCGCAGCGTTTGCTACCGGGAAAATTGTTCAGATCGCTGACGAGTGGAACTCTGTAAACGCGCGACTCAAGCAGGCATCATCTTCTGCTGACGATTTTGCAGCTTCTCAGCGTCAGTTGATGGAGATAAGCCAAAGAACTGGCACGGCGTTCGCAGATAATGCAAACCTTTTTTCCCGCGCTGCTGCTTCAATGCGTGAATACGGGTATAGCTCCGATGAAGTCCTGAAAATTACCGAAGCTGTTTCTACCGGCCTCAAACTTTCTGGGGCTAACACCCAGGAAGCGAGTTCTGTTATCACTCAATTCAGCCAGGCGCTGGCACAGGGCGTTCTTCGTGGCGAGGAGTTTAACGCTGTTAACGAATCCGGTGACCGCGTTATCCGCGCACTTGCCGCCGGAATGGGCGTGGCCCGCAAAGACCTCAAGAGCATGGCCGATCAGGGGAAACTTACGATTGATAAGGTTGTTCCAGCACTGGTAGGCCAGTTAGATAATTTGCAAGATGAATTCAAAAGCTTACCACAAACGGTTTCTGGTTCCTTGCAGAAGGTTACTAACTCATTCATGCAATGGGTTGGCGGTATTGATCAGGCTACCGGCGCAACGGCAGGTTTTTCTGGCGGGTTGGATAGTTTAGCCCAAACTCTGGATGCGTTCACTTCTTCAGCTGTTAGCGGCGCCTTGAATGACGTTGCTGATAATATGTCCACAATAACAACAGTCGCTGGGGCGCTTGTTGGCGTGGGACTGGCACGCTACCTAAGCGGAGTTGTAACCAGTGCCACGAGTGCAACAGGTGCGCTAATTTCAGCTGCGAAATCAGAGGTTGCCCTTGCAGTCGCGCAGGATAAAGCGGCGCAGTCTGCTGTTGCGGCTTCCAGGGCTGAAGTTTATCGGGCTCAGCAAGCAGTACAGAGTTCAAGAAGTGCAGATGTTCAGGCGGCTCAGCAAGAAAAGGTCGCGGCGGCTGAAGCAAAAGTCACTGCGGCCCATACCAGGCTGACTACCGCTCTTGCCAGTGGTACAGCTACGGAAAAGGTGCGAGCCAGAACAGCACTTGAACGCGCGCAGGCAGGGCTGGTAGCAGCTAAAAATGCCGACGCTCAGGCTGTCGCTGAAAGGCGTCTGGCTGCCGCTCAGGCTGCTTTAAACCGTAACATCTCAAATCGTGTTTCGACTCAAAGCAATCTCAATAGCGTAACATCTGTCGGCACTCGCCTGATGAGTGGTGCGCTTGGCCTGATTGGCGGCGTGCCGGGTCTGGTGATGCTGGGAGCAGGAGCCTGGTATGCGATGTATCAGAATCAGGAGCAGGCTCGGCGTTCTGCTCAGGAATATGCCAGTCAAATCGACGAGATACGAGAAAAAACTTCCCGCATGTCTTTGTCTGAAACAGACGATAATAGGGGGAGGACTGTTGGTGCCCTGGTAGAGCAAAATCGTCTGATTGATGAGCAAGCCAAAAAGGTTGGTGGGCTGAAGACCCAGATCGACGATTTGAATGCATCGCGTGGAAAGCCGGGTATTAACAGCGAGAACGATGCAGAAATCCTTAGAGCGATAGCTATTGTTACTGATCAACTTGCTGTTGAAGAGGGAAAATTGAATGACATGCGAGATAAATCTCGCGGCATACAGCAGGCCCTCGAAGAAATTGAGCGGCGTCGTAATGATTTAATACGCGAACAAGCCTGGCGACAGAATGCGGTATATCAGTCGATGATCATGATGAATGGTCAGCATACTGAATTTAACCGTCTGCTGGGTCTGGGAAATCAGCTATTAATGGCCCGGCAAGGGCTGGCTAACGTCCCGCTCAGACTTCCGCAGGCCGATCTCGACAAAAAGCAAACCGATGCCCTCGAAAAGAGCCGCCGGGATCTGGAGTTGTCACGCCTGAAGGGTGAAGCAAAAGAGCGCCTGCGACTGAGTTATGCAGCCGATGACCTGGGGTTAACCAGTGATCCGCAATTCCAGACAGGCCGTCAGGAGTTGATTAATAACGGTCTTGCTGAATGGCGGAATAATGAGGCCAACAAACCTAAGGCGAAGGGCGGTAAAACCGAAGGCGAGAAAACCGAGGATGTGTATAAGCGCCTTATCAAGCAGCAAAAAGAGCAGATTGCCCTGCAAGGCCAGAATACTGAACTGGCGAAGGTTAAATACCAGGTCAGCCAGGGCGAACTTGCTTCTCTGACAGAAGCCCAGAAAAAGACGGTATTGCAGAATGCTGCGCTGATTGACCAGGTTAAATTACGTGAGCAACTGCGAAATTACGAAGCCAACCTCGCCGACAGTAACGCCAGCGCCCGCGCAGCCAATGAAGCGCAACTGCTGGGCTACGGGCAGGGCTCCCGGTTCCGTGAAAGACTTCAGGAGCAGTTCAATCTGCGTAAGGAGTTTGAGCAGAAGAATACCGATCTTCTCCGCCAGCGTCAGGCTGGTGAAATCGACGAGACGTTCTATCAGCAGGGGCTGGCACTTAATAAGCGCTACCTCGAAGAGCGCCTGCGCGACCAGGAGGGATATTACGCAGCTTCTGATGCGCAGCGTGACGACTGGATGACGGGACTGTCTGAGGGGTATGCGAACTGGGTGGACGAAGCTACTGATTATTCTTCCATGGCCGCTGACGGCATGAAGCAGGCTATGGGTGGCGCGGTCACCACGATCACCGACATGCTCAATGGCAACGTTGACAGCTGGAAGGACTGGGGCGTGAGCGTACTGAAGATCATCCAGAATGTTCTGGTCAATATGGCTGTTGCCAACGGCGTCAGTTCGATTGGTTCTCTCTTCAGTTTCGGCGCATCTTCGGCAGCGACCGTCAGTAGCGGTACCGCTATTCAGAATGCTGGTGCTAACTTCACCTTTAATGCCAAAGGTAATGTTTACGACTCCCCATCCCTGAGCGCTTACAGCAACGGCGTGTTTCAGACGCCTCAGCTTTTTGCGTTTGCCAAAGGAGCGGGTGTATTTGCGGAGGCTGGACCTGAAGCCATTATGCCGCTTACCCGTGCAGCTGATGGTTCGCTGGGCGTTCGGGCTGTTGGCACTCCTCAGGTCTCCGGCGGTGTGCCTTCAGTTAACTTCGGCGATATCAATTTTCAGGGTGGATCACCACAGGCGGTCAGTCAGGGAACAGCCGGTGCCGCTGGCAGACAACTGAAAGATGCCATCACTGGCGTTATTAACGAGCAGGCCAGTATGCCTGGCTCACCATTGTGGCGTTTGATTAAGGGAGTTTAACCATGACAGTTGAAACCTTCAGCTGGTGTCCGAAGGTTGCCTCTCAGGTTGATGCCAGTTTTCGGACCAGAAAGGCGCAGTTTGGCGATGGCTATGCGCAAGTGGCTGGCGATGGTATCAACCCGGTGACGCCGCAATGGAGTGTCAGTTTTACGGGTGATGAAGCGTACATTCAGGCGATCAAAAACTTCCTGAACAGACATGCCGGGTTTAAGTCATTTATCTGGAAACCGCCGCTTGAGCCTTCAGGTTTATGGCGCGCGGAATCCTTCCAGATATCTACCCATGGCAACAAAAAATACACCCTCAGCAGCACATTCATACAGGCATACCATCCATGAGTATTTCATCTGATGTCCAGAAACTGGAACCGGGTAAGCGCGTCCGCCTGATCGAGGTGGACGGCTCAGCGTTCGGTGCGGGTATTCTTCGCTTTCACAACGAGACAATCCCGCATACCGAGGCGGAAATCATCGCCGCAGGCGGCGACGAGTCAAAACTTGAGCCGAAGTCGGTGTGGTGGCAGGGGCAGGAGTATGGCGCGTGGCCGTATGAACTGACCGGCATATCTGTAAGCAGTGACGGCCAGAGTTCACGGCCGTCACTCACTGTTGCAAACATCAGCGGTACGATTGGCGCGCTGTGCCGCAGGTTTCAGGGGATGGCTAAAGCAAAGGTGATCATCCATGACACCTTCGCTCACTACCTGGACGCAAGAAATTTTCCTGGCGGGAACCCGACTGCGAATTCCAACGAGGAGCGCAAACAGGTTTATTACATCGACCGTAAATCAGGATCAGACGATGAAACCGTAGAGTTTGAGCTTTCCAGTCCAGCCGATCTGCGCGGGCAACTCATTCCTACCCGGCAAATTCAGCCAATGTGCACGTGGTGCATGCGGGGCTGGTACAAAACCGGGAACGGCTGCACCTACGCCGGGCAAAACGGCTGGTTCGATAAAGACGGCAATCGGGTTGATGATCCTTCACAGGATGTTTGCTCCGGATTGCTGTCAACGGGCTGTAAACCTCGCTTCGGAGAGAATGAACAGCTGGATTATGGCGGGTTCCCCGGCGCTTCACTTCTGAGAGGATAATCATGCGCGACAAAACAGTTAGCGCCATTCTGGCGCATGCCGCCGCATCCTTCCCCGAGGAGTGCTGTGGCGTGGTTATTCAGAAGGGGCGGGTGGAGAAATACATCCCCTGCAAAAATAATGCTGAGTCGCCGACTGAGCAATTTGAAATTAATCCTGAGGATTATGCGGCCGCCGAAGAGCAGGGAACTGTGGTGGCGATCGTCCACAGTCACCCCGGCGACGGGGCAACAACCCAGCCGAGCGAGCTCGACATGCTGATGTGTGATGCCACGGAACTGCCCTGGATTATTGCATCGTGGCCGGAGGGCGACATTCGCACCGTCATGCCTCGCGGAGACCGTCCCCTCACAGGGCGCCAGTTTGTACTCGGGTATGCAGACTGCTGGTCTCTCATCATGGACTATTACCGCATCGAGCACGGCATTGAACTGCCCAACTACAGCGTAGATCGCCACTGGTGGGAGCAGGGTGAAAACCTCTATATGGATAACTGGCAGGAATGCGGTTTCCGTGAGTACGACGGTCCCGCTCAGCCAGGTGACATGGTTATCATGCAGGTTCAGTCCACCGTCCCGAACCATGCCGGGATTTTGCTTGATGGCAACATGCTACTGCATCACATGTATGGCCAGCTAAGCCAGCGTATTCCCTACGGTGGCTATTACCGTGACCGTACCATCAAAATTCTGCGTTATAAGGATTTGATGTAATGGAAAGAAAAACCGTTATCAAACTCAGCGGCTCAATGGCTCAGCGATTTGGCAGGACACATCGCCGTGCACTAACGTCCGCCAGCGAAGTTTTCAGGGCGCTTTCTAACACCATTGCCGGCTTTGATGCTTATCTGCGTGAAGCTCGGGCAAAGGGACTGGATTTTGTTATTTTCCGGGATCGTCGCAATATCGGGCACGAAGAGTTTGAACTCCTGGGGCCGGGTGATGAGTTAAGAATAATCCCTGTGATAAGGGGTAGTAAAAGAGCTGGAGTTTTCCAGGCGTTGCTCGGAACGGCTCTGGTCGCTGCTGCCATATGGATGCCGGGAGTTAGTATCGCAGCAAGTAACCTCATGTTTTCCGTTGGTGCCGCAATGGCCGTTGGCGGTGTAGTGCAAATGCTCTCTCCTCAGGTTTCAGGTCTGCGAATGCGTCAGGAACCTGATAACAAACCCTCCTATGCGTTTGGTGGTCCCGTTAACACGACGGCATCTGGCAATCCCGTCCCCCTGCTTTATGGGCAACGGGAAATTGGCGGTGCGATTATATCCGCCGGGGTTTATGCAGAAGATCAGCAATAAACCAAACCACGTACTGCAAGCCACCTGACGGTGGCTTTTTTATGGACGCGATATGACGACGACAATCATCAAAGGCCGCGGTAAAGGTGGCAGCAATCAGACCCGAACACCCGTTGAAGCACCGGACAGCATTCAGTCCATTGCAAGGGCAAAGGTGCTGATTGCGCTTGGAGAGGGTGAGTTCGCTGGCGGGCTTGATGGTAAAAACATTTTTCTTGGTGACTCATCTTCCTACACGCCTCTTCAGAACGCCGACGGAAGTTATAACTTCAATAATGTGAAATATGAGTTCCGTTCCGGTACTCAGGACCAGGACTACATTCAGGGCTTCCCCGGCATTGAAAACGAACTTCAGGTTTCATACGAGCTGAAACAGGCTGTGCCGTACGTGCGCGCGGTATCCAACACGCAGCTCTCTGCGCTGCGAATTCGCCTGGGATGGCCAACTCTTTTACTCCAGAAAAACAACGGTGATAAAGTCGGCACCCGCGTCGAGTATGCTATCGATCTGTCGGTCGATGGCGGGCCGTATGAAACGGTAGTTAACGGTGCTGTTGATGACAAAACCACGTCGCTTTATGAGCGCAGTCACCGCGTCAATCTTCCGAAAGCCTCGACTGGATGGCAGTTGCGGGTTCGCAGAATCACGCCGGATTCCACGAGCGTGAATATCGTCGACACCATGCGCGTTGTGGCCGTTACTGAAATTATTGACGCCAAACTTCGCTACGTTAACACAGCGCTGCTGTATGTTGAGTTTGACGCAAAGCAGTTCCCTAATGGCATTCCTCAGGTTGTGTGCAATCCGAAAGGGCGAATCATCCGTGTACCTGATACTTATGATCCCGAAACCCGCACTTATTCTGGTACATGGGAGGGCGTATTTAAATGGGCGTGGACGGATAACCCTGCCTGGATTTATTACGACATCATTCTGAACGAGCGCTTCGGGCTGGGTCAAAGAATCGATGCGACTCAGATAGACAAATGGGAACTTTATCGCATCGCCCAGTATTGCGATCAACTGGTACCAGATGGCAAGGGCGGAAGTGGGACGGAGCCTCGTTTTCGTTGCAACGTTTATATCCAGGACCGTAATGACGCCTGGACTGTACTTCGTGATCTGGCGGGTATATTTCGCGGCATGACGTACTGGGGCGACAATAAGATGTATGTCCTGGCTGATATGCCACGGGATGTGTGGCACATCTATAACCACGCCAGCGTTGTTGAAGGAAAATTTACCTTTGCGGATCCGAGTGAAACCACCCGAAACACTGCCGCGCTGGTGAACTGGTCAGACCCAGCCAACCACTATAAAGACACGCCTGAGCCTGTTTACGATAACGATCTGGCCATGCGCTTCGATTATCGTCAGCTCGAAATGACTGCGATCGGCTGCACCAGGCAGTCAGAGGCAAACCGGCGGGGGCGCTGGGCGCTGCTCACTAACGGTATCGGCGAGGTGGTTACCTTCAGCACGGGCATGGACGTCCCCCCTGTTGGTGAGGTGATCGGCGTGGCTGCTAACGAGCTGGCCGGAAGAACTATCGGCGGCAGGGTGAGTGCGGTTAACGGCCGCAGCATAACCCTCGATCGCGCCGCTGATGTGAAGGCCGGGAACCGGCTGTTTTTGAATCTTCCATCAGGCACAGCTCAGGCCAGAACCGTCCAGGCCGTTAACGGAAACACAGTCACTGTCACCACACCCTACAGCGAAACGCCGGAGGCTGAATGTAACTGGGGTGTGGACTCTGACGATCTGTTTATAGCACTTTTCCGTGTTACGGGAACGCGGGACAACAACGACGGCACTTTCGAAGTCACCGGGACGACTTACAACCCTGACATCTATTCCGCCGTTGATACCGGCGCAAGACTTGACGAGCGGCCAGTCAGTGTCATTCCACCTGGGGTTCAGGCTCCACCAGGAGATATTGTCGTAGACAGTTACTCTACGGTTAACCAGAACATTGCGATTACCACCATGCGCGTTGCCTGGGATGCTGTTCAGGGTGCAGTTGCGTACGAGGCGGAATGGCGGCGTGACAGCGGCAACTGGGTAAGCGTGCCCCGAACGTCTTCTCTAGGTTTTGAAGTGCAGGGTATCTACTCGGGTCGCTATCTGGTCCGCGTCAGGGCGGTGAACGCCAGCGATGTTTCATCAGTCTGGGCGACATCATCAGAAGTGAATCTTACGGGTAAAGTGGGCAATCCGCCGAAACCGGTCGGCTTCATCGCTTCTGATAATGTGGTTTTCGGTATCGAGCTGAGCTGGGGATTCCCGGCGAACACCGGCGACACGCTGAAGACGGAAATTCAGTACAGCCTGACCGGGACGGAAGACGATGCGATGCTGCTGGCAGACGTACCCTATCCGCAGCGCAAGTATCAGCAGATGGGCCTTAAGGCAGGGCAGACTTTCTGGTACCGGGCGCAGCTGGTAGATCGAAGCGGAAACGAATCAGGGTATACAGACTTTGTGCGCGGGCAGGCCAGCATCGATGTATCCGATATCACCGATGCAATCCTGGAGGACTTGAAAGGCTCCGATACGTTCAAAGACTTGATCGAGAACGCGGTGGACAGCAGCGGAAAACTGGCAGAACTGGCTGATGCAATCAAAGAGAACGCAGACGGTCTTGCTGCTGCGGTTGGCTCGAACAAGCAGACCGCTGAAGCAATAATCGGAAACGCGCTGGCTATTGCCGATGTTGTCGTGCGCCAGACAGCCCAACAGGGCGCTAACTCTGCGACATTCGAACAGCTCCGGGAGGTGATCGCTACTGAAACGGAGGCGCGCGTAACGGATGTTACCCGTCTTGAGGCAAAAACTGCGCAGAACGAGGCGGGAGTTACCGAGGTAAGGCAGGCTCTGTCAGATGAAGCTCAGGCAAGGGCTACTGCTGTTGATCAGCTCACTGCGAGCACTCAGGTCATTTCTGATAAAGCTGATTCGGCTTCGAGTAAAGCTGACGCTGCATCAGGTAAGGCAGATGCGGCCGAACAAGCCAGCTCGCAAAATACTGCTGATATCACCACGTTGCGACAGGTTGTCACCGACACGACTTCATCAATGGCATCCCGCCTGGAGGAGCTGGGAGCAAGAACCGATACTGCCAGCGGCGGCATCCAGAATAACGCTATCGCGCTAATAACGAGTACGCTGGCGCAGGTTGATCAGCGGGTGAGACTCAGCGCGCAGTACGGTGACAGCAAGGCCAGCATCGATCGTATTGATAATGTTATGGCAAGCGACAGGGAGGCAACAGCGCGTTCGCTGCTGAGTTTGCAGACTGACGTGAACGGCAACAAGGCAGCAATCAACAGCCTGAACCAGACGTTCTCCGATTATCAGCAGGCCACGGCCACGCAGATAAACGGCATTACGGCGACCATCAACGGGCACACTTCAGCGATCACTACCAACGCGCAGGCCATTGCGAACGTCAACGGCGACCTGAAGGCGATGTACAGCATTAAGGTCGGGTTATCCAGCAATGGTCAGCTTTACGCGGCAGGGATGGGGATCGGCGTGGAGAATACGCCGTCCGGCATGCAGTCGCAGGTTATCTTCCTGGCTGACCGCTTCGCCGTTACTCACCAGGCAGGAGCGACCGTTACGCTTCCGTTCGTTATCCAGAACGGGCAGACCATAATCCGGGACACGGTCATTGGAGACGGGACGATTGGAAACGCCAAGATCGGCAGCTACATCCAGTCGACAACCTGGGACGGCACCGGGAACGTTGGCTGGCACATCAACAAATCTGGCTACGCGACGTTTAACAACGTGACCGTTCGCGGCTCGATTTACGCCACAAACGGTAATTTTTCTTTCAATGGCTCCGG
>Ga0308166_1001321_pt1 | contig 26852 bp, 23 predicted proteins | sample PhyCR2_2_FD_202137 | JGI IMG/M metagenome (GOLD analysis project Ga0308166, IMG submission 202137) | Phyllosphere microbial communities from UC Gill Tract Community Farm, Albany, California, United States - DLSLCC.R2 | ecosystem: Host-associated > Plants > Phyllosphere > Unclassified | place... | reverse complement strand
GCAGACCGGACTGCGTACAATCCGTATGTCACAGGTAACTTCCCCGTCGTACAAGAACGTACCCGTTTTAGCGACTTCCTCGTCCGGCTGAAGGTTCATTTACCTGCTTCCAGTCCCAAATGTCGAGTTCGCTCTTGGCCGACAGCGGTCCTATTGTAGTGCTGGCATGGGCCCCGTGCCCGACGTCGCCCGATGGTATTCAGGGCGCACGCGCTCGTATTTGTTGACGTCACTACCCTTGTATTGTCCCTGGCCGTAGTAACTGAATCCCAACTTCTCCGCCAGCCTTATGGAGCCGGTATTGAGAGGATCGATAATGCACACGCTACGCGACGACAAAGCTTGTGCATCGAACCAGTCGAGCGCGGCAGTCATCGCTTCCAGCGCAAGACCTTTTCCATGCGAACTCCCTTTGAACACCCACGCTGCTTCAGCCGCTCCATCGAAGTCGTCGCCCAGTCCGCGCCCGAAATCTGCCAGGCCCACTTCGCCGATAAATTGGTTGGTGGCCCGCTCGATGACCGCGAACATGCCAAAACCCATGAGGCTCCAATGACCTGCATAACGAAGCAATCGATTCCACGCTTCTTCACGCGTGGGAGGCGCGCTGTGAAGAAACCGAAGCACCGCCGGATCGCCGGCCAGCTGGAACAGCGCGTCCAGATCTTGCAGCGTGTGCTTACGTAAGATTAACCGCTCGGTATTTATCATAAGGCTGATGAGCAATGGGTTGTCATGAGAAGAGAGAACCGGTGTCTTTCCCGCTTCGCAAGGGATGACCGCGCAGCCGATAGCGGACAGTCGGTATGGCCCAGTGTACGAGCTTGTTGCCTAAAGGACAAGCTGCAAGCCGCCGACATCGCCTGGGCAGTCAATCTGGCAACATGCCAGCCTGACGAGACTATCGCCCCTGAGAAACCGCATCCACATGGGCCGGCGGCGCTGCCGCACCGGCCCACCCATCGCTTACGCCTTGGCCTTTTCCTTGGCGATCCAACCATCCACCAGCTGCCCCAGCACATCAAGCGGCACCGAGCCGGCGCCCAGCACCATGTCGTGGAAGGCCGGCAGCGAGAATTTCGCGCCGAGTTCCGACTTGGCCTTCTCGCGCAGCTCGACGATGCGCAGCATGCCGATCATGTAGGCGGTGGCCTGCCCCGGCCAGGCCACGTAGCGGTCCACTTCCTCGACGTTGATGCCGTAGTCGACCGCCTGCTGGCGCGTCCATCCCTTGGTGTGCAGGCCGGTGTCGACCACCAGGCGGCGTGCGCGGAACAGTTCCGAGCCCAGTGCGCCGAGCAGGCCCGGCACGTCACCCTCATACCAGCCCGACTCCACCGCCAGGCGCTCGGTGTACAGCGCCCAGCCTTCGCTGTGCGCGCTGCCGCCGCTGAAGATGCGCTGGCTGCGGAATTTCGGGATGCCTTCCAGTTCCTGCTGGATCGCCAGCTGGAAGTGGTGGCCCGGCACGGCCTCGTGGTAGGACAGGCTGCGCATGCGGATCATGTTGAAGGTCGGGCCGCGCAGCGGCACCCAGAACACGCCCGGACGGCTGCCGTCCGGCGCCGGCAGGCTATAGTGGGCGGCGGCCGAGGCTTCGGTCAGCGGCGGTTCGCGCCGCACCTCCACCGGCGCGCGCGGCTTCAGGTTGAACAGCGCCTGGCTGCGGCGCTCGGCGTCCTTCACCATCTCGGCATAGCTGGCCAGGATGGCCGGGCGCGGGTCGCCCTCGCCCTTCGGCTGGAAGGTGGCGTCGAGCGCCTTCATGCGCTCCTCGATGCTGCCGTCCTTGAAGCCGAGCGCGCGCAGGTGCTTGTCCATCTCGCCTTCGATGCGCGCCACTTCGCGCAGGCCGATGGCGTGGATCTGCTCGGCCGTGAGATTGGTGCTGGTGTAGTTGGCCAGCGCGCGGTTGTAGGCGGCCAGGCCGTTCGGCAGGCGCGAGATGCCGGCGGTGTCGTTCGTCTTCGGATGCAGTTCGGCCATGAAGGCCTGCACGCGCACGTAGGCCGGTCGGATCTTGTCTTCGACGATACGGGTCGCGCGTGCGATCGCCGCCGTGCGCGCCTCGGGGCCCAGGTCCTTCAATGCGGCGCTGCGCCCTTCGAGCGAGGTGACCAGCACGTTCTGGGCGGCGGCCGGCTTCAGGAAGGTGTCGACCTGGTGCTGGGCGCGCTCGAGGATGAAGCGCGGCGGGATCATTTTCTTCGCGCTGGCGGCCTTGGCGCGGGCCAGGGCTTCGTCCATGCGCGTGCCGACCTGCTCCAGGCGCGCCAGGTAGCTGTCGACGTCGGCAGCGCGGCGCATCGGGTGGGTCTGGGTCATGAAGTTGACCAGGCCGACCTGGGCGCCGCTGAACTGCTGGAACACGAAGCCGTGGTCTTCGAACGGTTCGTTGGCCACCGTGTTCGACAGCGACCAGCGCATCACCGCGGCCGAGATGCGCTGGGTCTCGTCCAGCGGGCCAGCCGTCCATTTATCCAGGCGCGCGATGCCCTGCTTTGCGAGCGCAATCATCTTCTTGCGCTGGGCCGGGGTTTGCGGGGTCAGCTGGCGGTCGAGCGCATCCTGCTCGGCGCCGCCGAAGTACTGGGTCGAGGTGGCGAACTGCGGGTTCTGGCGTACCCAGTCCTGGGCGAAGCCGTCGGCCCATTTGTCGAAGGCGGCGTTGGGCTTATTGGCGGCGGCGATGGCGGCGGCGCTGGCGGCCGGCGCGGCCAGGGCCTGCTGCGGCAGGACGGCGGCGGCGACCGCGAGCGGGAGGAATAGGGAGGCGATGGCGCTGCGCAGGCGCGGGGAGGATGCGGGCATGGATGTCTCTTCTCGTTAATCGTGCGGCAAATTGCCGTGACGAAAATCTAACATGGAAGAGTTGGCGCCGACAGTCTTTACGGCTGCGGTGCGCGGCGCGCGCCTGGTATCAAGGCTGCGCGGCGTCCGCGACGATGCTCAGCGCCGGCTGCTTCGCCGGGCTCCAGCTGCGCGCGAGCCGCCATCCCCTGCCCTCGCCTTCGACCACCACCTGCCAGTGCGTCAGCTCCAGCGCCTCCATGCCCACCTTGAAATTGCCGTAGTCGTCGGGCAGCACGTCCAGCGCCAGGTCCTTGTGCGGCTGGGTCGGATGCGCAAGGCGGATGCGGAACGGCGCCAGCATCGGCCGGCCAAAGCTCAGCAGGCGCCCGGACAGGACCCCGGACCGGGCATCGAAACGCGCGTCCAGCGCCAGCTGCAGCGCGGTCGCGGCGCGGTCGCGGCGCAGGTCCTGGTTGATGGCCTTGCCCTGCCTGTAGTAGTCGTCGACCACCATGGCGTCGGGCTGCTGCACGGCCAGCCAGACGGTGACGGCGGTGGCCACCATCACCGCCACCGGCCCCAGCATGATGAACCAGGGCCAGCGGTGCCTGTACCAGGGTTGGGCGGAAGGATTCCTGAAAGCGTTTTGCATGACTGTTCCTTTAGCGCGGCACGATGAAGGCCGCTTCCTCGCGCACCGACACCGCCGGGTCGTCGACGGCGCTGACGGTAAAGGCGATCCGGTGCGAGCCGGATTCGCCCGCATCGGCGCGTACCCGCACCGGCACCGCGCGCGTACTGGCGCCATCGAGCGCCACCACGCCGGCGTCGACGATGCGCACACCCGGCAGCCCGTCCACACGCAAGCGGTAGGCGCGCGCGCCTTCGCGCGTGTTCATCAACTGCAGCCGGTAGACGTTCTCGATCTGCCCATCCTCGACCTCGCGCCCCATCGACCCGCGGTCGCGGATCACGTCCACCTTCAGCGGCGTGCGCAGCGCCAGCGACGTGCCCATCGCCAGGACCAGCAGGCCGAGCACCGCGCCGTAGGCCAGCACGCGCGGACGCAGCAGGCGCTGCCTGACCTGGGCGGTGTTCCAGTTGTTGGCCAACGCGTTCTCGGTCGCATAGCGGATCAGGCCATGCGGCTTCTTCACCTTGTCCATCACGCCGTTGCAGGCATCGACACAGGCGGCGCAGCCGATGCATTCGTATTGCAGGCCCTGGCGGATGTCGATCCCGGTCGGGCAGACCTGCACGCACATGGTGCAGTCGATGCAGTCTCCCGCCTTGGCGGCCGGCTTGTCGCCGTCCGTTCGTGCGACCGGGCGGCGCGGCTCGCCGCGCTTGCGGTCGTAGGTGACGATCAAGGTGTCCTTGTCGAACATCGAGCTCTGGAAGCGCGCATACGGGCACATGTACTTGCATACCTGCTCGCGCATCCAGCCGGCGTTGCCGTAGGTGGCGAAGCCGTAGAACAGCACCCAGAAACCTTCCCATGGCCCGACGTCGAAGCTGGCCACTTCGTGCAGCAGCGTGTGCACCGGCGTGAAGTAGCCGACGAACGTCAGCCCGGTCCACAGCGCCACCGCCAGCCAGGCCGCGTGCTTGGCGCCCTTCTTCCAGATCTTCTCGGCGGTCCAGGGCTGGCGGTCGAGGCGGATGCGGGCGCTGCGCGCGCCTTCGATCTTCCTTTCGATCCAGAGGAAGAGTTCCGTGTACACCGTCTGCGGGCAGGCGAAGCCGCACCACACGCGTCCCGCCACCGCCGTCACCAGGAACAGCCCGTAGGCGCAGACGATCAGGAGGCCCGCCAGGTAGATGAAGTCCTGCGGCCACAGCACCAGGCCGAACAGGTGGAACTTGCGCGCGCCGAGGTCGAACAGCACCGCCTGGCGCCCGTTCCACTGCAGCCAGGGCAGCCCGTAGAACACGAGCTGGGTCAGCCAGACGCCGGCCCAGCGCAGGGTCGCGTAGCGGCCGCTGGTTTCGCGCGGGTAGATCTCCTCGCGCGCGGCGTACATCCTGACCACCGCTTCCTTCGGCGCATTCATTTTGCCGCTACCTTCTCGTCAACCGGCCTGGCCGGCGCCGGATTCGACAGGCTCCACACATAGGCCGCCAGCACGTGCACCTTCGGCTCGCCGAGGAATTCGCCGAAGGCCGGCATGGTGTTGGTGCGGCCCTTGCGGATGGTTTCCATGACCGTGTCGGCGCTGCCGCCGTACAGCCAGACCTTGTCGGCCAGGTTCGGCGCGCCCAGCATGGTGTTGCCCTTGCCCTCAGGGCCGTGGCAGGCGGCGCAGGCGCCGAACCTGGCCTTGCCGAAGGCGACCTTCACCGGGTCGGCGGTCAGGCCCGAGAGGTTGCGCACATAGTGGGCGACGCCTTCGATGTCCTTGTCCGAGCCGAGCGCCGCGCCCATCGCCGGCATCTGGCCGATGCGGCCGGCCAGGATGGTCTTCTTGATGGTCTCGGGTTCGCCGCCATGCAGCCAGTCGGCGTCCGTCAGGTTCGGGTAGCCCTTGTTGCCGCGCGCGTCAGAGCCGTGGCACTGGGCGCAGTAGTTCAGGAACATGCGCTCGCCGATGGCATGCGCCTGCGGATCGGCCGCCACGGCCTTCAGGTCCTGGCTGGCATAGCGCGCGAACAGCGGGCCGTACTCGAGATCCGCCTGTTTCAGCTCGGCCTTGTAGGCGCCCGTCGAGGCCCAGCCGAGCTTGCCGGCATAGCTGCCCAGGCCGGGGAACAGCACCAGGTAGACGATGCCGAACACGATGGTCAGGTAGAACAGGCCCATCCACCAGCGCGGCATCGGCGTGTTCAGTTCGGTGAGGTCCTCGTCCCAGACGTGGCCGGTGGTTTTCTCGGGCTGGCCGTCCGGGCCGACCTTGACCTTGTAGCGCGACTGCGACCACAGCAGGATCGCGCAACCGGCGATCGAGGCGATGGTGATCAGGGCGACGTACCAGTTCCAGAAGCCGCTGGTGAAGTCAGACATGGTCCTTCTCCTCGTCCATGAACGGCAGCGCGGCCGCCTCGTCGAAGTCGCGGCTGCGGTGCAGCAGGAAGGTCCACAGCAGGATGCCCATGAAGGTGGCGAACGAGACCACCGTCATCACGCTGCTGGCGCTGTCAAAGATGTGTGCGAGTTCCATGTCGGTTCCTCAGTTTCTTGTCTTGATCTGGGTGCCCAGGCCTTGCAGGTAGGCGATCAGGGCGTCCTGTTCGGTCTTGTCGGCCAGCTCGGCCGGCGCGTTGCGGATGTCCTCGTCGCTGTAGGGCACGGCCAGGGTGCGCATCGCGCGCATCTTCGGCACGATCTCGGCCGGCACCAGCTTGGTTTTCGCCAGCCACGGGTAGCCCGGCATGTTCGATTCCGGCACCACGTCGCGCGGGTCGTCGAGGTGGGTGCGGTGCCACTCGTCGCTGTAGCGGCCACCCACGCGCGCCAGGTCCGGGCCGGTACGCTTGCTGCCCCACTGGAAGGGATGGTCGTAGACGAATTCGCCGGCCACCGAATAGTGGCCATAGCGCTCGGTCTCGGCGCGGAAGGGGCGGATCATCTGCGAGTGGCAGTTGTAGCAGCCTTCGCGGATGTAGATGTCGCGCCCGGCCAGGCGCAGCGGCGAGTAGGGTTTCAGGCCGGCGACCGGCTCTGTGGTCGATTTCTGGAAGAACAGCGGCACGATCTCGACCAGGCCGCCGAAGGAGATCACCAGGATCACCAGGCCGATCAGCAGCCAGGGATTCTTCTCGATCCATTCATGGGTAAACTTTTTCATGGTGCTGTCTCTCTGTTCAGGCGTGTGTCGGGACATGGGATTCGACGGCGCAGGCCTCGTCGTGTGGCTTGTGCGGCTGCGGAATCGGCGCATCCACGTTCACCGTGCCGGCCAGGGTCTTCCAGGTGTTGAAGGCCATCATCAGCATGCCCGACAGGTAGAGGAAGCCGCCCAGGAAGCGCACCGCGTAGTAGGGATAGGTCGCCTTCACGCTTTCGGCGAAGGTATAGGTGAGCGTGCCGTCCGGGTTCACCGCGCGCCACATCAGGCCCTGCATCACGCCGGCGATCCACATCGCCGCGATGTACAGGACAATGCCGATGGTGGCGACCCAGAAGTGGGCCTCGACCAGCTGCATCGAATACATCTGCTTCTTGCCGGCCAGGCGCGGGATCAGGTAATAGATCGAGCCCATGGTGATGAAGCCGACCCAGCCCAGGGCGCCGGCGTGCACGTGGGCGACGGTCCAGTCGGTGTAGTGCGACAGCGAGTTGATGGTCTTGATCGACATCATCGGACCCTCGAAGGTGGCCATGCCGTAGAACGAGAGCGAGACGATCAGGAATTTCAGGATCGGATCCGAGCGCAGCTTGTGCCAGGCGCCGGACAGGGTCATGACGCCGTTGATCATGCCGCCCCAGCTCGGCGCCAGCAGGATCAGGGAAAACACCATGCCCAGCGACTGGGTCCAGTCCGGCAGCGCGGTGTAGTGCAGGTGGTGCGGGCCGGCCCACATGTAGGTGAAGATCAGGGCCCAGAAGTGCACGATCGACAGGCGGTAGGAGTAGACCGGGCGCTCGGCCTGTTTCGGGATGAAGTAGTAGACCATGCCGAGGTAGCCGGCGGTGAGGATGAAGCCGACCGCGTTATGGCCGTACCACCACTGGATCATGGCGTCCTGCACGCCGGCATATACCGAGTAGGATTTCATGGCCGACACCGGCAACGACATGCCGTTCACGATGTGCAGGACGGCGACCGCGATGATGTAGGCGCCGAAGAACCAGTTGGCCACGTAGATGTGCTGGACCTTGCGTTTCAGGATGGTGCCGAAGAAGACCACGGCGTAGGCCACCCAGACGATGGCGATCAGGATCGCGATCGGCCATTCCAGCTCGGCGTACTCCTTGCCGCGCGTAAAACCCATCGGCAGCGTGATCGCGGCCGACACCAGCACGGCTTGCCAGCCCCAGAAGGTGAAGCTGGCCAGCTTGTCCGAGAACAGGCGCACCTGGCAGGTACGCTGCACCACGTAGTAGGAGGTGGCGAACAGGCCGCAGATGCCGAAGGCGAAGATCACGGCATTGGTGTGCAGCGGTCGCAGGCGGCCGTAGGACAGCCAGGCGATGTCGAAGTTGAGCGCAGGCCAGGCCAGCTGGGCCGCGATGAAGACGCCGGCGGCCATGCCGATGACGCCCCAGACGACCGTGGCGATGGCAAACTGACGCACGATCTTGTAGTTATAGTTAAGACTGCTTTCCAAGATACTCTCCCGAGTGGATTGACTGCGATCACAGCGGGAGAGTAGTTTTCTGGGTCGTAAAAATCCTTGATGTGAATCAAAAATCGTAAGGTGGGCACCCCGTGCCCACGCGGACCGATGCGTTGAGTTAGCTCAACAAAAAGCGTCACGTTAGCTCAGTACGGTGGGGGTGCCGAAGCCGGGAGCTCGACAACAAAGCGCCCACGCGAAAGCCTGACCGGTATTAACAGTTTTTCTTCGTTTACCGCAGCATCCTAGAGCGCGCCCAAAAGCGCCACGCTGGCGTAACCTTGTATCGACACGCCGCGGAGCGAATCGTCGCGGCCACCGGCCACCGGACAGGCACGTACCCGCGTGGGCACGGAGTGCCCACCGTACGAGCGTGGTCAGCCAAATTCAAACACATCGACAAGGAACGACACCATGCCCATCTCGCAATCCCTGCACGAAGAAGTTTCCAAACGCCTGCAGCAAGCGCGCGAGGAAGCCCTCGCCACGGTCCGTACCCGCCTTGACGCCGACCCCGAAGGCGACGAGCCGCCGGTGATCTCGCCGCGCGCCCACCTGGTGCAGAACGACGACGCGCCGACCGCCGACATGATCGCCGACGACGAGGAACGCTTCGCCGAGCACGAAACCAACTTGTTGCACGAGATCGACGCCGCCATCGGCCGCCTGGAATCCGGCGGCTACGGCGTGTGCGTGTCCTGCGGCTGCGACATCCCGGAAGAACGCCTGCTGGCCACGCCCACGGTGCAGACCTGCATCCCCTGCCAGGAACGCATCGAGCGGGAAGAAGGCACCGGACGCGGCCCGACGATGTGACTCAGGTGCCGGTCACGACCACCGTGCGCAGGTCGCAGCTCGGCGCCGGCCGCTCCTTGCCGAGCACGAAGGCGCGCACGGCCGGCGTGAAGCAACCCGGCAGCGCCCACAGCACATAGTGGGAACCGTTCTCCACGGTCGTCACGTCGACCGTACCGGCTGCGCGCAGCGCCTCCACGTGGCGCATCGCCGCCGCGTAAGGCGTCTTCGGATCGAGCGCGCTCTGGATCACGAGCGTGCGCGGCAGGCGCTTCGGCACCACGTTGTACAGGGCGTCCGGCTTGTAGGTCGGCAGGCCGGGCTCGACCAGTAGACCCGGCAAGGGGCTGACGAACAGCAGCGCCTGTTCTTCCGCCTTCACGTCCTGTGCGCTGCGCCGGGGGCGCAGGTTGTTTTCCGAGGCGCTGATGATCGACACCAGCGGGATCGACGGCGGCGACTGCGGGAAGGAACCGAGTTTCGCCGCATGCCATTCGACCGTACGGATAGCCCCCTGCAAGGCCCCCGTCCTTCCTTCGTTCATGTCCTTGATGACGTGGGGCAGCGTATCGGCCACGAAGGGCACGTCGAGCATGGCGCCGAACAGCCGGCGCAGGTTCTTGCCGGGTACCGCCTCGGCCAGGGCCGGCTCCTGTTCCAGCCGTGCCAGCAGGCGCCGGTAGGCCGCCTCCGCCGGCTCCCCCAGCATCGCCTTGCAATGGACGTCGGCATCGCAGCGCGCCAGCCAGCCGCGCCCTACTTCGTCGGTCACCAGCGAACGCCGGCTCAGGTCGGCCGTGGCGTCGTCCTGCCGCGGCACCAGCGAGTCGAGCACCACGCCGTCGATGCCGCTCGTGCCCAGGGCCAGCGTGCGCAACACCAGCTGGGTGCCGTAGGACACGCCGTACAGGTAAGTCTGGCCGCGGCGCGGGGTGCGCTCGACCAGGGTCTTGAGGTCGTGCGCGGCATTCGTCTGGGAGAACTGGCGGGCATACGCCGGCTGTTCGTTCAGGCGGCGGAAGCACGACGCCCACTCGGCGCCGGCCAGCGCCGCGCCGCCCGCGGAAGCCGGCACTTCCTCGTCCGGGCAGAGGCGGGTCGAGAAACCGGTGCCGCGATGGTCGGGAACGACCAGGTCGAACTCGGGGAAGGCCTGGCGCAGCGCGGGCACCAGCGCGTAGAACGAGGCGCCCGATTCGCCGGGGCCGCCGGCAATCAGCCACACCTGGCCGCGGGTCGCGCCAGGCGAAGGGAACTTGCGCACGAACAGCGATACCGGGGCGGCCGGGGCGCCGGCGGCGCCCGACGGGTCGCCCGCAACGCTCTCGCGCGCGCACAGGCTGCCTTTCAGTTCCGCCTTGCTGGCGGCATCGTCGCAGGGCGTGAACGATGCGCCCTGTGCGGCGCCGGCGGCGCCCAGTATCCAGCCCGCCACAGCCAGGCGGCGTGTCAGCTTCACCATCGTTCCCTCGGATTTGTCGAAAAACCTAGACTAACCCCAAGGAAACTTATTGTCGAGAAAGAATGGATCTGCATGTCAGCCGGCGGTACGGTCGTCGTCGCGCAGCACGCGCAGGGCCGGGCCTTCCAGGTCGTCGAACTGGCCGCTGTCGGCGGCGCCGAAGAAGACCCAGAGCGCGACCGCCACCAGCACCAGGCTCAGGGGAATCAAGAGATACAGCGCTTCCATGTCGCTTCCTTTTCCTTATTTGCGCAGGCGCAGGGCATTCAGTACCACGACCGCCGAACTGGCCGCCATCCCGACGCCGGACAGCCAGGGACTCAGCAATCCCGTCGCCGCGGCCGGGATCGCCGCCAGGTTGTAGATGCAGGCCCAGGCCAGGTTCTGGCGGATGACGCGCAGGGTGCGGCGCGCGGTATCGGCGGCATCGAGCAGGGGCAGCAGGCTGTCGCCGAGCAGCACGCAGTCCGCATGCAGCTGGGCCAGGGCGGCGCCGCCGCCCATCGCGAACGAGACGTCGGCGCCGCGCAGCACGGCGGCGTCGTTGATGCCGTCGCCGACCATCGCCACCGTGGCGCCCTGGGCCTGCAGTTCGCGCACGAATGCCAGCTTCTGCTCGGGCAGCTGGCCGCCCGCCGCCAGGCGGATCCCCAGCTGGGCGGCCACCGCCTGGGCCGCGCGCGACTCGTCGCCGGACAGCAGGACCACGGTCTTGCCGGCCGCCTCGAAGCGGCGCACCACCTCGGCCGCTTCCGGACGCAGGCCGTCGGCGATGTCGAAACGCGCCAGCCAGGCGCCCTGCCGGCCGAGCCAGACCGCGCTGCCCTGGGCATCGGGCGCCGCCGGCACCCGGCGGCCCACCAGCGCCGCCACGAAGGAGGCGCTGCCCAGCCGGTAGCCCACGCCGTCCACCTCGCCGGCGATACCCTGCCCCACCGTGCAGGCGATGTCGCGCGCCAGGCCCGCCTGGCCCGCCTGGCAGGACACGGCGGCGCACAGCGCCTGCGCCAGCGGGTGGGCGCTGCCGGCTTCGAGCGCGGCGGCGATCGCCAGGGCGGCCTGCGCCTCCGTCCCGCCGAAGCCGCAGACGTCGCGCAGGGACGGGCGCCCGAGGGTCAGGGTCCCGGTCTTGTCGAACACGATGTGGGTGGCGCGTTCCAGCGTTTCCAGCGCATGGCCCCTGACGGCCAGCACGCCGCGCCGCAGCAGGCGGTCGGTGGCCGCCGCCAGCGCGGTCGGCGTGGCCAGCGACAGCGCGCAGGGGCAGGTCACGACCAGCACCGCGATCGCCGCCGGCCAGGCGCGGCCCGGGTCGATCAATTGCCATGCAAGGAACACGATCACGGTCAGCACCAGCAGCGCCGCCACCGACCAGGCGGCGACGCGGTCGGCCCACAGGGCCAGCGCCGGCTTGCCCTGCCCGGCCTTGTCGACCAGGCGCACCAGCAGCGCCAGGGTACTGTCGCGCGCCGCCGCCTGCACCCGCAGCACCACCGCCTGCGCCACGTTGACGGCGCCGCCGGGCAGCAGGTCGCCGACGACGATGCGCCGGGTGCGGCTCTCGCCGGTCAGCAGCGACAGGTCGGCGTCGGTCTCGCCCTCGACGACGATGCCGTCGGCCGGCGCCGCCTGGCCGGCCGCGACCAGCACCACGTCGCCCGGCTGCAGGCTGGCCGCCGCCACCAGCTCGGTGTCGCGCGCGGCGGGATAGGCGGGCATGCGCTGGCTAGAGGCCGGCATCCCGTCCTGCAGTGCCTCGAGCGCGCGGGCGGCGCGGCGCCGGGCGCTCAGCTCCAGGTAGCGGCTGGCCAGCAGCAGGAAGATGAACATCGTGATCGAGTCGAACCAGACCTCGCCCGCGCCGCGCACCAGGGCCAGCGTGCTGCCGCCGAAGGCGGCGCCGATGCCGAGCGCCACCGGCACGTCCATGCCCGGCAGGCCGCGGCGCAAATCGCGCCAGGCGCCGCCGAAGAAAGGCAGCGCCGAATACAGCACCGCCGGCAGCGTCAGCACGAAGGAGGCCCAGCCCATCAGGGCGGCCATGTCGGCGTCCATGCTGCCGTCGTCGGCCAGGTAGACCGGCACCGCGTACATCATCACCTGCATCATCGACAGCCCGGCCACGAACAGCTGGCGGAACAGCTTGCGGCGCGCGCGTTCGAGCTGCTCGCCGTGGCGCTCCCTGTCGTAGGGATAGGCGGTGTAGCCGATGGCGCGCAGCGCGCGCAGGATGTCGCTGACCTTGCAGGCGGCCGGGTCCCAGCGCGCCTGCAGGCGCTCGCTGCCGACGTTCAGCAAGGCCTCCTGCACGCCCGGCACGGCCAGGATGCGGCGTTCGATCAGCCAGACGCAGGCGGCGCAGCGGATGCCTTCGACCGTGAAGCTGCCCTCGCCCGTGTTTTGCTCGTCGTCGAACAGGGCCAGCGCGGGCGCGTCGGCGGCATCGACGGTGGCGCCGTAGCCGCTGCGGGTGTCGTAGTAGTCGCCGCAGCCGGCGTCGACGATCGTCCGCGCCGCGGCCGCGCAGCCGGGGCAGCACATGGCGCGCTCGGCGCCGCCCACGCGCGCGCGCCACGGGCTGTGCGCCGGCACCGGCAGGCCGCAGTGGAAGCAGTCCTCGCCGACGGAAGCATTCATGAGGCTGCCATCACCTTCATGGCGCGATGCACAGCAGGTGCAGCCAGCTCGCCGGCAGGCCGCCCTCCGCGCGCAGCAGGCCGGCGACGCCGAAGGCGAGCACCGTCGCGCCGCAGGCGAAACGCACCGCCGGCAAACGCAGCCAGGCGCGCAGGCGCACGCCCGCCAGGCCCAGGGCCAGCATCATCGGCAGCGTACCGAGGCCGAAGGCGAGCATGGTCAGCGCGCCGGAGACGATGGAGCCGCTCAGCATGCTGGTCACCAGCACGCTGTAGACCATGGCGCAGGGCAGCCAGCCCCACAGGGCGCCGGCGGCGAACATGCGGCCCGGGGTGTCGGGCGGTCCGATCCGCGCCAGCAGGGGGCGCACATGGCGCCACAGCAGCTGCCCTGCCTGCTCCAGGCGGGCGATGCCGCTCCAGGCGTTCATCAGGTACAGGCCGAGGGCGACCAGCATCGCGTTCGCCAGCCAGAAGGCGATCGCCTGCAGCGACGGCAATGCCGACAGTGCGCCGGCTCCCTGCGCCAGCCCGCCGGCCAGCGCGCCGGCCGCCATGTAGCTGGCGATGCGGCCGGCGTTGTAGGCGGCGACGTGCACACCGGCGCGTGCGGCGACGGCCGGGCGCAGCGCGATCACGGCCACGCCGGCGCGCGTGCGCGGCGGCGCCAGCGCTGGCCCGACCGACAGCGCACCGACGATCCCGCCGCACATGGCGCCGCAATGGACGCTGCCCAGCAGGCCCACCACGAACACCGGGAACAGGCTGACGTTCATCGATTCAGACGGTGCGCGAATAGCGGGGCACCGCAGGAGGAACGGCAGGCGGCACGGCGGGAGGCATCGTGGCAGGCACCGTCGTTGGCGCGGCCAGGTAGCGGTCGAACACCATGCAGATGTTGCGGATCAAGAGGCGTCCGCGCATCGTCACCGAGATCCAGTCGCCCTCGATCGTCACCAGGCCGTCGTATTCGAGCTGGCGCAGGGCCGCCAGCTCGTCGGCGAAGTACTGGCCGAAGGCGATCGGGAAGGCCAGCTCGATGGCGCACATCGACAGCTCGAACTGGCACATCAGCTTGCCGATGACGGTGCGCCGCAGCAGGTCGTCCATGCCGAGCGCGATGCCGCGCGCGACCGGCAGCTCGTTGTTGTCGAGCGCTTCGTAATAGTCGTCCAGGGTCTTGGCGTTCTGGCTGTAGGTGGCGCCGACCGCGCTGATGGCCGAGACGCCGCAGGAAATCAGGTCGGTGTCGGCATGGGTCGAGTAGCCCTGGAAGTTGCGGTGCAGGCGGCCCTGGCGCTGCGCCACGGCCAGGTCGTCGTCGGGTTTCGCGAAATGGTCCATGCCGATGTAGACGTAGCCGGCCCCGGTCAGGCGCTCGATGCACAGGGCCAGCATGCCCAGCTTTTCGGTCGAGGAAGGCATTTCCGCTTCCGCGATGCGCCGCTGCGGCTTGAACACGTGCGGCAGGTGGGCATAGTGGTAGATCGAGATGCGGTCGGGGCTGGCGGCGATCACCTTTTCGATGGTGGCGGTCATCGTGGCCAGGTTCTGCCTCGGCAGGCCGTAGATCAGGTCGATGCTGACCGAGCGGAAGCCGGCCTCGCGCGCGGCGCGGATGATGGCGCGCGTCTCGCTTTCCGGCTGGACCCGGTTGACCGCCTTCTGCACCGCCGGATTGAAGTCCTGCACGCCCAGGCTGATGCGGTTGAAGCCCTGGCGCCGCAGGCTGTGGACACGCTCCTGCGAGACCGTGCGCGGGTCGACCTCGATCGAATACTCGCCGATGTCGTCGGGTGCGAAGCGGAAGCTGCGGCGCAGGTGGGCCATCAGGTCGCCCATCTGCTCGTCGCTCAGGTAGGTGGGCGTGCCGCCGCCGAAGTGCAGCTGCTCGACTTCGTTGATGCCGGCGAAGAGCGCCGCCTGCATCGCGATCTCGCGCTTCAGGTAGCCGAGGTAGGTGGCGGCTTTCTCGCGGTTCCTGGTGACGATCTTGTTGCAGGCGCAGTAGTAGCAGACCGTGTCGCAGAACGGGATGTGCAGGTAGAGCGACAAGGGGCGCGCACCGCCGCGCGTGCGCACCGAGGCCACGGCGTGCAGGTAGTCGCGGTAGGCGAAGCCGTCGCCGAAGCGGTCGGCGGTCGGGTAGGAGGTGTAGCGCGGGCCGTTCTTGCCGAGACGCGCGACGAGTTCGGGGTCGAAGTCGACGCTCCTGGCGGCGGGAACGGGCGCGCGCCGCAGCGCGCTGACGGGGATGTGCTGGTGAAGCATGTGGAAACTCCTGCTGCCTGCCGGCTGCGGGGTGCGGCTCGGCTTGATGAAAGGAGTCTATTGATCAAACTCAGCTAAATCCTTGACGCACATCAAGCAGACCACATTGCCGGGGAAGATTGCCCGTCTCACCCCGCTCCCAGCTTGAACACCGACAAAGCCTGGCCCAGCTGCGCCGCTTCTTCCGCCACGTTCGCCGAGGCGATGGCCGATTGCTCCACCAGCACGGCGTTCTGGCGCGTGATCGCATCGAGCGCGGCCATGGCGGCGCTCACCTCGGCGATGCCGCCGCCCTGGGTCCGGCTGGCCAGCGTGATGTCGTGCATGATGGTCGCCGCCTGCTGGACCGATCCGACGACGTCGCGCATGGTCCGGCTCGCTTCGCCCACCAGCACGTCGCCTTGCCCGACCTTGCGTACCGCGTCGTCGATCAGCGCCTTGATCTCCTTGGCGGCGCCGGCCGAGCGCTGGGCCAGGCTGCGCACTTCGCCGGCGACGACGGCAAAGCCGCGCCCCTGCTCGCCGGCGCGCGCCGCTTCCACTGCGGCGTTCAAGGCCAGGATATTGGTCTGGAAGGCGATGCCGTCGATCAGGCCGATGATGTCGACGATGCGGGTGGCCGAGGTGCTGATCTGGCCCATGGTGCCGCCGACCCGTTCCACGGCTTCGCCACCATGCCCGGCCACGCCGGCGGCGGCGCCGACCAGGGCGTCGGCGCGCCGGGCGCTGTCGGCATTGCGGGTGGCGGCGGCGGCGATCCGGCCGAGGCTGGCGGTAGTCTGTTCCAGGCTGGCCGCCTGGGCCTCGGTGCGGCCGGCCAGGTCGCTGTTGCCGGCGGCGATGTCGCGCGTGGCGCGCTCGATCGAATCGACGTTGCCGCGCACGTCGCCGACGATCGCGCGCAGGTTGATGTTCATCTGGCGCAGCGCCAGCAGCAGTTGGCCCAGCTCATCGTCAGCGCCGGCCCGGCAGGGTTGCGACAGATCGCCGCCGGCCAGCGCGTGCACGGCGCGGGTGGCCGCGCGCAGCGGTGCAACCAGGCTGTGCTGCAGCTGGGCCCAGGCGACCAGCGTACCGAGCACGCCGAGGCCGGCCGCCACGCGCCAGGCGACGCCATCGGCCGCGGCGCCCAGCACCGCGAGCAGCAGGGCCTGGGCACCCATGACCAGGCCGAGCCGGCGTCCCAGCGACATCCGGCGCAGCGCGCCCAGGCGCGCCAGGAAGCCGGTTTTCACGGCGCGCCCGCCGCGAAGCGCCAGCCCGCCCCGCGCACCGGACCGCAGGCGCGCATACAAGGCCTCGGCGGCGGCGGCCTGTTCGGGCGTGGGCGCGGTGCGTACCGACATGTAGCCGGACACGGCGCCGTTCTCGCGCACCGGCACCACGTTCGCCACCACCCAATAGAAATCGCCGTTCTTGCGGCGGTTCTTGACCATGCCGGTCCAGGGCCGGCCGGCCTGCAAGGTCTGCCACAGGTCGGCAAACGCCTCGGGCGGCATGTCCGGGTGGCGGACGATGTTGTGCGCCTTCCCGAGCAGTTCGGCTTCCGAAAAACCGCTGACCTCGACGAAGCTCGGGTTGACATAGGTAATCCGGCCCTTGGTATCGGTCGTGGACACGATCGACTGGCCTGCCTGCATGCGGTATTCGATGCCGGTGATGGGCAGGTTGCTACGCATGATGCTCCTTTGTTGCCACAAGGCAATATTAAACGGGCGATTGTACGCGACATCATTTCGTATCCAGGCGAAAAGTGACTCTATTGCAAGAAGAAAACATGGCAGCGTTACGCTTGCGCAACGCCATGGCGTGGGTGTTAATATTGCCGGATGGACAATCTCACCCACTCCCTGGCCGGCCTCGCGCTCGGCGAACTGACCCACCGCCTGCTGCCCGTCGAACCCGATCCGCAGCGCGCCAGCACCCGGCGCCGCCTGCTGCTGGTCAGCGCGGCAGTGGCCAGCAACTTCCCCGACCTCGACCTGGTGTTGACCGGGCTGGCGCCGGAACCGCTCGGCTACCTGCTGCACCACCGCGGCCACACGCACACGCTGCTGTATGCCCTGCCCCAGGCGCTGCTGATGCTGGCCGCGATCTGGCTGCTGTGGCCGGCGGCGCGCACGCTGCTGCGCGGCAGCGGCGCGGCGCGCCTCGGGCTGGCCGCGACGACCGTGCTCGGCCTGCTGCTGCACCTGGGCATGGACGCGACGAACGTCTATGGCATTCACCCCTTCGCGCCCTTCGACCCGCGCTGGTTCTATGGCGACATGGTCTTCATCGTCGAGCCGGTGTTCTGGCTGGCGCTCGGCACGCCGCTCGCGGCCCACGTGGCGCGGCCCCGGCTGCGCCGGACCTTCCTGGCGCTGCTGCTGCTGGTGCCGCTGCTGTTCACGCTGGCCGGCTTCCTGCGATGGGGGTCGCTGGCCGGCCTGGCCGCCATCTGGCTGCTGGCGCTCGGCCTGACCCGGCGCCGCGGCGAACGCGCGGCGCTGGTGGCGGGGGTGGCCGTGGTGCTCGGCTTCGTGCTAATCCAGGGCATCGGCGCCGGCCTGGCGCGCGAGCAGGTGGCGGCCAGCCTGCGCCGCGGCGATCCCTCGCTGCGTCTCTTCGACACCGCCCTCTCGGCCTTCCCGGCCAATCCCCTGTGCTGGACGGTGGTCAGCGTATCCGGCGACGGCGGCGACGGCTACCGCGTCCGGCGCGGCGTGCTGAGCCTGGCGCCTGGCATCACGCCGGTCGGCGCCTGCCCCTTCCCTATACACGGCGAGTACGTGGCCAGGACGGCGGGCGGCCTGGCCTGGACCTGGGAAGAAAGCGGATCGAAGGCGCGCCTGCAGGCACTGCGCGCATCCGACTGCCGGGTCGACGCCTGGCTGCGCTTCGCGCGCACGCCCTCGCTGGCCGGCGGCTTTGCCACCGACGTGCGCTACGGTCCGCACGGCAGCCACAACTTCTCCACGCTCCACTATGCGAAGCAGGCGACATCGCCCTGCCCGTCGCCGCTGCCGCAGTGGGGCTATCCGCGCGCCGACCTGCTCGACCTGCACTAGCCGGCTGCGCCCGTCAAGCCCGGAGTATTGTCGAGTTGCTACGACATCACGCGGATTTCAATTGTCTGCCATACAACTGAGATCATGCGGTATGCTTGGATCTGGAACATGCTGATGTCAAAATTGCATGTGCCGACGCCCGCAGCGACGCGGGGCCGGCAGACCGATTCAGGAGAGTGGATGACGCCGAAACGATTGCTTTGCATTGCCCCCGATAACCCCGACGCAACCGTCATGCTGCGCGAGGCCATGCCCGACTGGGACATCCAGACGGTCGGCACCCTGGACGAAGCCAGGTCCGAGCTACGCCGGCAGGCTTATCTCGTCGGGTTGCTGATGCACGTGATCGGATCCAGGCCGCACGGCGACATCGACCGCTTCCTGCGCCAGCACAGCGGCGTGCAGTGGGTCGGCGTGTTTCGTACCGAGACCCTGGCCGCCCCGGCCTGCCGCGACCTGGTGGCCGACTACCTGTGCGACTACCACACGGCGCCGGTCGACCTGCAGCGCCTGGCCCATACGCTCGGCCACGTGCACGGGCACGCCCTGCTGCGCCGCCCGCGTCCGCGGCCGGGCAGCTCGCCCTCCAGCCTGATCGGCAGCTGCGAAGCCATGCAGCGCCTGCGCGGCCAGGTCGAGCGCGTGGCCAAGGTCGATGCGCCGGTGCTGATCTGGGGCGAAAGCGGCAGCGGCAAGGAGCTGACGGCCCAGGCCATCCACCGCCAGTCGCTGCGTTCCACCGGCCCGATGGTGCCGATCAACTGCGGCGCCATCGCCCCCAACCTGATCCACTCCGAACTGTTCGGCTACGAGCGCGGCGCGTTCACCGGCGCGGCGCGCGACAAGATCGGCCTGATCGAATCGGCCAACGGCGGCACCCTGTTCCTGGACGAGATCGGCGACCTGCCCAAGGACCTGCAGGCCAACCTGCTGCGCTTCCTGCAGGAGAAAACCATCATCCGCCTCGGCGCCACGCGCGCCATCCCGGTCGACGTGCGCGTGATCTCGGCCTCGCACGTGAACCTGCAGCAGGCAGTGGCGCGCGGCGACTTCCGCGAAGACCTGTACTACCGGCTCTCGGTGCTGCCGGTCACGGTGCCGCCGCTGCGCGAGCGGCGCGACGACCTGGTCGAGCTGGCCGAGCATTTCTTCCACCAGCATGCGGCCGACAAGGCCCCCGGCCTGAAGGGCTTCAGCAGCGCCGCACTGGCAGCCATCTCGGCCCACAACTGGCCGGGCAACGTGCGCGAACTGATCAACCGCGTGCGCCGCGCGATGGTGATGGCCGACGGCAAGTGGATCGAGCCCGACGATCTCGACCTGGCGATGCCTTCGCCGCCGATCGAGGCAGTGCTCGACGACGCGCGCTGCAGCTCGGAGCGCCTGGCGATCCGCGCCTGCCTCGACCGCAGCGGCCAGAACGTCAGCCGCGCCGCGCGCGACCTGGGGGTATCGCGGACCACGATGTACCGGCTGCTGGCCAAGCACAACATGCGGCCCTGAGCCCGCTTCCGGCGGCGCGCCAGGCGTCGTTAAACCGTTGTAGCTGTTTCCCTCCTGAATGCCGGCCCTTGCCGGCATTGCTTTTGGCGCTGTCAGCGTTGCGTGTTGAAGCTGCCCAGCGCCGCTCGCAGGAACTGCTCCAGCCACGCGCGCAAACGGCGCTGGTAGCCATTGACGTTTTGCACGTGGATCGCGCCGCGCACCCGGCATGCGCTGCAGGTGATCGCGCCAGAGGGCGCGCTGGCGCAGGCGCGCGAGCGGAGTGCCGGTCAGCCGGCTGAAGGTCTTGCCGCTGGCACGGCAGCGGTAGCGCTGCAGGCCCCGGTTGCGGCCGTGCCCATGATGCCGTTCGCCCCCGCAGCCGGGGCAGCACAGGCGCGCCGATGTGACGGCCTCGGATGGCGGCGCATAGCCGGTCGAGCGCGAGTGCCGGATGCAGGTGTGCCAGCACAGCCTGGCGTTGGGGCTTGCTGAGTTTTTCGAATCGCGCGAACCATTTTCTGAAGCTGCGTTTCTGCATCCGGCGCCCGACGCTTGAACGGTGTAGGGATCAGACAGCCTCTAGGCGGAACAGTTCAGTTAACCCAACAGCCAACGGTGACAGGGCCTTGCTTTTGGCGTCCTACGTCACGCTTCCACTTTTCTCCTCGGCACCGCTCTGGTGCGTGCCCAACCGTATCCCATGGCGCCGCCAGCATGCTGCCAACAGCCACGTAGGAATGCGTGAAGCCCGGCCGTCAGAGCGGACTGTCACAGTTTCTATGCAGCATGGGTGAACACTTTGTCGCAGGAGTGTCCAGCGCTAACTCGACAAAAAGGCACACATCTGTTCCATTTCCGATACACCCATGCTGCATTAAATTCCTAACAACAATGCATATACGCAATTTTGGCATTTCCTAGTGGAATTATGCTGCAATTTCAATAACTTGAGCATGTTTTGACTGGGCTGGCATCGGTCTTGCATAAGTGAGGGAACTGGTACGACTGCCAGTCGGAACTCAACCACACACCCTAGGGGAATTTAAGCATGAACAAGACCTTGCTCGTTACCGCCCTGTCGCTCGCATTCGGCCTGAATGCCCAAGCCCAGACGACGGACCCATCCACCAACTCCTCGACCAACGTCTCGCAGGACGGTAGCGGACTGAACGCCAACGACGGCGGCACCTCGACCTGGACCGACAGCTCGAGCCGCGACAACTCGAACCAGGGTAACAACTCGTCGACGAACACCTCGACCAACACTTCCGACAGCTCGAACCAGGGCAACAACTCGTCGACCAACACCGCGACGAACACCACCACCAACACCTCGGACAGCTCGAACCAGGGTAACAACTCGTCGACCAACACCTCGACCAACACGACCACCAACACGGCCGACAACTCGAACCAGGGCAACGACAATTCGACCGCGTCGAACACCCAGACCACGACGACCAACACCAGCAGCGACAATTCGAACCAGGGCAACGACAACTCGACCGCGTCGAACACCCAGACCACGAACAACAGCGCCGACAATTCGAACCAGGGCAACGACAACTCGTCGCGCGACAACTCGAACCAGGGTAACGATTCGTCGACCCACACCGCCGACAGCTCGGGCTCGAACAACGACTCGTCGACCCGCAACAGCTCGGGCCAGAACCGCAGCAGCGGCTCGTCGACCGCCTCGGGCCTGGGCGCCGCTTCCGCCAACAACGGCGGCTCGGCCAACTCGAGCGTCGCCAACTCGTTCAACACCTCGAGCGCCACCGCCACCAGCTCGCTGAGCGGCACGGTCTCGGGCAACAACATCCAGAACATCGGTAACGTCGCCACCAACGCGGGCGGCGCGAACGGCGCCGGCGCAACCGGCGGCGCAGGTGCCGGCGCATGGGGCGGCAATGCCCGCGGCGACGGCGGCAACGGCGCCACCGGCTCGGGCGGCCAGGCTGCTTCGGGCTCGACCGGCGGCAACGCCGTCACGGGCAGCGCCGGCAATGCCGACGCGATGGCGGGCGGCGCCACCGGCGGCGCAGGCGGCAACGGCGGCACCACCGGCTCGGCAACGAGCGGCTCGGGTGCGGCCGGCGGCATGGGCGGCCTCGGCGGCGCAGGCGGCAACAACGGTAACGTCGCCGGCGGCAACGGCGGCGCGGCTGGCGCCAGCGGTTCGGGCATGGGCGGCGCAGGCGGCTCGGGCACGACCGGCAACGGCGGCAACGGCGGCGGCGTGGGCAGCGCACTGGCAGGCGCCGGCGGCGCAGGCGGCGAAGCCGGCTCGGCAACCGGCGGCGCAGGCGGCAACGGCGCCGAAGGCGCAATGGGCGGCAACGGCGCGGCCGGCGGCTCGGTCATGATCGGCGACGCATCGGCCAACGGCGACACCTCGGGCGCCGGTGCTTCGAACGGCGGCAACATGGCTTCCAGCGGTTCGGGCTCGGGCACCCCTGACAGCACCGGCGGCGCCAGCGGCGCGGCCGACGGCGGCTCGTCGACCGGCACCGGCGGCACCAACACCGGCGCCTCGAACACCGCTTCGGCCGGCACCGGCACGGGCGGCGCAGGCGGCATGGGCGCGGCCGGCGGCAACGGCGGCACCGCAGGTGCGGGCGCTACCGCTTCGACCTCGAGCGGCTCGGGCGCAGCTGGCGGCGAAGCCACCGGCGGCACCGGCGGCGCGGGCGCAGCCCTGTCGAGCACCGGCGGCGCGGCAGGCAGCGGCACCAGCGGCGCCGGCGGCTCGGGCGGCGCGGGTTCGGGCGGCAGCTCGACCGCAGGCAGCGGCGCAGCAGGCGGCGCGGGCGGCGCGGGCGGCAGCACCGGCCTGGCCTCGAACACCGCGGGTTCCGGCGAAGCCGGCGGCTCGGCCACCACCGGTTCGGCTAGCGGCGGCTCCTCGACCTCGGGCGCGGCAACGGCCGGTAACGGCGGCGCAGGCGGCACCGGCGGCGCGGGCACCGGCGGCATGGGCGGCGCCAGCGGCGCCAACACCGCAGGCACCGCTACCGGCGGCAATGGCGGCTCGGCAACGGCCGGCAACGGCGGCAACGTCGCCGTCAACGCAGGCAGCTTCGACATGTCGAACGCCATGTCGAGCGTCGGCCAGTCGGCTGCGGGCGTGATGGTGATCAGCCAGAACAACGGCTTCTCCTCGCTGATCCAGCAAAGCGTCAACGTCCAGTCGAACCTGTCGGTCGGCCCGTAAGCTGAGACGAGCCGGAACGGAGCCGCCACCCGGCTCCCCGGCTCCCCGGCAAAAGCAGCAGAACTGCCGCGCCCTCCCCGGCGCGGCAGTTTTCAAGGATCAGGAGAAACGATGAACACGATTTTTGCATTTGGCGGCATGCGCCGGGCCTGCGGCTTCGCCCTGGCTGCCGTTCTCGCCGCCCCTGCACTGGCCGCCGAACCGGCCCTGCTCGAGGCGCAAGACCTGGGCGCCCTGCCGGAACTGGAGCACTTGACCCAGTCCCTGTCCAAGGTGCCTTCCGACCTGCGCGAAACGCCCAATATCGGCGGCGAAGCCGTTGCCACCGTCGACCTCGAACGGCTCGACCACGAGCGCGGCAAGGCCGATACCGTCCTGAACGACACCAGGCTCAACGGCGACGTGGCCAATAACAACGCCGTCAACGTCAACACCGGATCGAACACCATCGATGCCGGCTCCTTTGCCAACATGTCGGGCATTCCCGTCGTGATTCAGAACAGCGGTGCCAACGTCCTGATCCAGAACGCCACCGTCGTCAATCTGCAGTTCCAATGAATTCGCGCGTCATCCTCTGTACCCTCGCCCTGATGCTGGGTTCGACGGCCGCGCACGCGGCCGAGATGGCGCTGCCGAGCGGCATGCGCGTCGGCATGCCGGTCAAGAGCATGAAGGACCTGCGCTTCCAGGCGACCCTGCGCCAGCAGTACGACTTCAGCTGCGGCTCGGCCGCGCTGGCCACGCTGCTGACCCACCATTACGGCGTCCCGACCAGCGAGCAGGATGCCTTCCAGTACATGTTCATGAGCGGCGACCAGCAAAAGATCCGCCGCGAAGGCTTTTCGCTGCTCGACATGCAGCGTTTCCTGAAGAGCCGCGGCTACACCGCCGACGGCTTCCAGCTGCCGCTGGAAAAACTGATCGAAGCAAAACTGCCGGCCATCGTGCTCATTTCCGACAAGGGCTATCACCATTTCGTGGTCGTCAAGGGCGCCGAGGACGGCCGCATCCTGATCGGCGACCCGTCGCGCGGCACGCGCACCATCACGCGTGCCCGCTTCGACGAGATGTGGGCCAACCGCATCCTGTTCGTGATCCACCAGGGGCCGAACAAGCCGAGCTTCAACCTGGCCGCCGACTGGCGCGTGGCGCCGCGCGCACCGCTGGGCAACGGCATCGCCCCCGCGATCGACACCACCTATACCCTGCCGAAATTCGGCCCGGGCGATTTTTGAGGAAACACACCATGCGGCTCTCCCTTGCCCTCTCCCTGCTCCTGCTGCCGGCATCCGGCGCCGCCCTGGCCGACCCGATGCAGCTGTTCAGCCCGGAAAACGCCGTCGACAGCGCCGTGCTGGAAGAAGCGCGCGGCGGCTTCCTGATCGCCGACGGGCTCGAAGTCACCCTCGGTATCGAGCGCATGGTCACCATCAACGGCAACGTCGTCGACCGCAGCGAGATCCAGTTGGGCGACATCGGCAAACTGGCCCAGGGCAATGGCCTGGTGTCGCAGGAGGCGCTGGGCCAACTGCGCCTGATCCAGAACGGCGTGGCCAGCGCGCTGCGCAGCGACGCCACCGCCTCGCTACTGGGCGGCACCATCATCCAGAACAGCCTGAACGACCAGATGATCAGTGCCCAGACCACGCTGAACGCCACCGCCAATACCGCTGGAATGTTACGTGCGCTCAATTTTGCCGAAGGATTGAATAATGCTTTGTCAACAGCCGTCTCACCCCGCTGACGGTGTTCAGAACATGGAGCAATTAATGCACAAATTTCCGGCACTCTGTGTCGGCGCGCTCGTCGTAAGCGCAGCCTTTGGACTCTCCCCGGCACAGGCGCAGCCCGCCAAGCAGCCCGATGCAAAGCCCGGCACGCAGTCTGTCAACGAACTGGTCGAACAACTCAAGGCGATGCGCCAGCAGCTCGATTCCCAGCGCGCGCGCATCGACGAACTCGAGCGCGACGTGCGCACCGCGCGCCAGGCCGAGGTGGCGCCGCCACCGGCCGACCTGCTGGCGCCGGGTGCCGTGGCGGCCGGCTTGCCGGCAACGGCATCCGAGCTCGACCAGTTGCGCGGTACCGGCTACGCCGACCAGGCAGCCGCGCAGAACGCCCAGCAACAGCTGGCGCAGCCGCCGCAACAGCAGCCCCAGCAACAGCAAGGGCAACAGCAGCAACTGCAGCAGCAGCAACAGCAGGCGCAACAGGCACAACAGCGCCAACAGCAGCAACAACGCCGTACCGCCCAGCAGAACGCGCCGGTCAATCCGCAGAACGTCCCGGCCAACCAGCAGCCGACCGTGCCCCAGCCGGCGGCCCCGGCGGCCCCGGTCGGCGGCCCGGCCAGCGCGCCGGCCGCCGGCGTCAACACGGCCGCGGTCGGCCGCTCGCCCGACGCCCAGGCGCGCACCGCCGAGGTGGCGCCGATCTTCGAGCAGCCCGGCGTGCTGACGCCGCGCGGCAAATACGTGTTCGAGCCGGCCATCCAGTACGGCTATTCCTCGAGCAGCCGCGTGGCCCTGGTCGGCTACACGGTGATCCCGGCGCTCCTGATCGGCCTGATCGACGTGCGCGAAGTGAAGCGCAACACCACCACCGCCAGCGTCACCCTGCGCCGCGGCATCACCAACCGCTTCGAGGTCGAGGCCAAGCTGCCCTACGTCTACCGTTCGGACGCGACCGTGAGCCGGGAAGTGTTCACCGGCACGTCGGTCGAGCGCGCCTTCCAGACCAGCGGTAAGGACCTGGGCGACGTCGAGCTGGCGGCGCGCTACCAGCTCAACGATGGCGGCGTCGACAAGCCCTTCTTCATCGGCGGCCTGCGCTTCAAGTCGCGCACCGGCAAGGACCCGTTCGAAGTCGTCACCGACTGCACCACCCGCTGCATCGGCGAGAACGTCACCGGCAGCGGCCTGCCGCTGGAACTGCCGACCGGTTCGGGCTTCTATTCGCTGCAGCCGAGCCTGACCTGGCTGTTCCCGTCGGACCCGGCGGTCTTCTTCGGCAGCTTCAGCTATCTGCACAACTTCAAGCGCAGCAACGTCGAGCGCACCGTGTTGAGCGGCGTCAAGGAGCCGCTGGGCGAAGTGGCGCCGGGCGGCGTGTTCGGCTTTAACTTCGGCATGGGCCTGGCCCTGAACGACAAGGCTTCGTTCAGCCTCGGCTACGACCACAACTCGGTCGGCCGTACCAAGCAGCGCGGCCAGGCCGTGCCGGGCTCGGTGCGCATGCAGCTCGGCACCTTGCTGGTCGGCTATTCCTACCGCCTCACGGACAAGAAGACCCTGAGCGTGGCGGTCGGCGCCGGCGTCACCCGCGACACCCCGGACGTCACGCTCATGGTCAGGGTGCCGATGTCCTTCTGAAGCACCGTGTTCTGACCCAGCCGTGTGTGGCGGAGTGGGTGTCGGTGAACGGCGCAGGCGAACATGCTTGCGCCGTTTTTTTAGGCGCTGTCACCGCTTGCTGTGGATGGGTCCGATTGCAAGACCAAACAATTGATCGGCGGAAGTAACCTTCCCACCGTCGAGCATCCGGCGCCAGCCCAGGTAGTTCGGCAGGTAGCGCGACGCGACGCCATGAAATGGCGCCAGCCATTCGCGCAAGCGCCTGTGATAGGCGTTCACGTTCTGTATATGAATCGCGCCCGGGCGGACACGCTCGCCGGCACTGGCATTGACGGCCCGGTGCGCAATGCCGTGTGCACGGGCCAAGGCACGATAAGCCGCGTTGGCGGCGGTCACGAGCAGGACCTCCCTGTCCAGGAAGGGCAGCAGGTGGCGCTCGAGCTGGACTCTGCTGACGGGGCCGCGGCCGGTGACGGCGTCGATCGTTTGCCTGCCGCGGTCGCGCGCCACCAGGAT